>Ga0206125_10000127_pt1 | contig 99610 bp, 98 predicted proteins | sample Helgoland_Spring_4_FD_148598 | JGI IMG/M metagenome (GOLD analysis project Ga0206125, IMG submission 148598) | Pelagic subsurface seawater microbial communities from Kabeltonne, Helgoland, North Sea - Helgoland_Spring_Bloom_20160331_1 | ecosystem: Environmental > Aquatic > Marine > Epipelagic ...
GGTTGCCAAAGATGAAGAAATTTGACCGAAACCCGAGACAAGCGACGTTGCTTGCGCTGTTCTAGTGGCAAATAGCGCGAGCTGAGGAGCCGACTCCGCATTAATCAATCCGGTGACCAAACCCTCGATGTCTAACCCCGAACCTAAACCTGTAACTGCGGGCATAACACCCCCTAAAGACTCTGTCCCTAGGGACAAGCAAACCCACCGCCAAAAACAAAAAGTGCATCTATATCAATAAATTAGCCGCGATCGTCGAGCAGTACGCCGCGTAGCGCACTCTTGGAGCTGTAGTCGTCAAAATTCTGACCCTCCATAAACCTCGCAAGCGCTACGACTTCTTCATTTGGGATCTGACGAATCACTCTGTTGGAACCCTGATCTACGACGGTGACCACCGGCATATCGACAGCGTCATCGACCGTTATTTTCAGAGCGGGCTCAACACGCTTTACATTAAGACGTAAGGACTCTGCAGCCTGCTTCACATCATCGGCACTTGAGGCAATAACTATTGATGCCTCATTCCTCGCCTTATCGATATCGGCTGCCACCTCTTTAGTCGACACCTCCGAAGGCTTAGCCGGTGAAGCAACTGGATTGGGCCTAGTTGACTTACTGGTGGGTACCACGTTGGGTTGTATTGTATTTTCCATTTCACTGACTCCTTTGGGAGACCAACCACTTGAGTAAATAGCTTAACTCTTCGGGTGACGAAAAAGCCGGGAGGCCCTGTAGAACCTCCCGGCCAGCACTTCACCAGTCGCTATCTTACTGCAGTAGCGCGAGTACCTGCTGAGGCAGTGCATTGGCCTGGGCCAATACTGAGATACCTGCCTGCTGAAGAACCTGCGTTCGAGCAAGATTCGCGCTTTCAACCGCGAAGTCCGCATCTTGCACTCGGCTATTAGCGGCAGTGTAGTTCTCAATTGTGCTAGAGAGATTGCTTGAGACAGCATCCAGTCGGCTAAATGTCGCACCCAACTCGGCGCGCGCCGCGTTGATAGTGTCCAATGCCGTATCAACAGATGTCAAAGCGGTCTGAGCATTTGCTTCACTCGTCAGCGACACGCTCGCCAAAGCCGTCGAAGAAGTAGTGGCTGCCGTGAAGCTTTGGCCACCAGACGTGGCTCCTATCTTTAACGCATCACCAGCGGTATTGTTAGTACCAAGGCCCACAACAACCGCAAAATCAGAAGCCAACGTGACTGTACCTACAGACATGGTATTGGTTGTTCCAACACCAGACAGTGTAGCGTCGCCGTTAGCGAAACCCACAGCGTCATCACCAGCAGCTGCCGTAACTTCCTGGAACTGAATATTACCGCCATCAGCCCGAGTGAAAACAAGGTTATCGCCGTTTGCGACCGTTCCGGCTGTTGTACCCGTAAAGGTGATTCCAGCAGCCGCTAACTCACCTTGCTTTGCCTCTACCGCTGACTGCATCTCGGCTGCAGTAACCGTTGCCGTGCCCGCTGCGATAATCTCAACTCCGTTAATATTCAAGTTGTAATCAGAGGTAGTAGATACGTTAGTGATATCAGTGTAGTTACCGGTATCAAACGTAGCGGCTCCTACTGTAGCGGTAATATCGGAGTCAGCCGCCATGATCGTATTCGCAACCGACAGTGCGAAGTTGCCCGTACCCGTTGCTCCGGCTACAGCCTCCAATGCCGTGCCATTGATAGTGAGGTCGGTAGCACCAATATCTGCAACGTTGGCAGAAGCAATCGTAAGGGTCTGTGACACAGAGCCGCCGATTGCCGTCGAACCAGTACCGAGTGTCGCTGTCTGAGCATCGATCAGTGCTGTTTGAGCTATACTGACACGGTTAGTGGTATCCGATACCGCGTTGTCTGCTCCAACCTGGATGTTAATTGCGGCCGGGCCGTTGAGCAGATTAACTCCGTTGAATGACGTGCTATCCGCAAGACGTTCAATTTCTTGCCGCAGCTCTGTAAATTCAGTGTTCAACGCCGTGCGGTCAGATGCCTGGTTAGTCCCGTTCGCCGACTGAACCGCTAGCTCACGCATTCGCTGAAGGTTGTCGGTGATTTGACCCATCGCACTTTCAGCGGTTTGGACCAAAGAAATACCGTCGTTTGCGTTTCGCATTGCGGCTGATAAGCCGTTGATTTGCGCCGACAAGCGATTAGAAATCGCCATGCCCGCCGCGTCATCTTTCGCAGAGTTAATTCGTAAGCCTGTTGACAACCGCTCAAGTGATACTGCTGAATCCTTCTGAGTTTCAGACAATGCACGCTGAGTAGCCAAAGAGGCGACGTTGCTGTTAATTACTAAAGCCATTTTGTGCTCCTTGTGGCACGCTCAGCGCGCCGTAAATGGTTAAGAAATGCGCAAATGAATTAGTAAACTCTTTTGCGACACCTCAATTAGCGGCAGCGTGTGACATTGCTTTAGTAATTTTTTGATAGTGAGATAGGGATACTACATCTTGCGTCTGCTTAAGCAGTAAACGCCCTTACTCATTGCCCTGAAAACGTTACAAGTAGTTAAATAGCGATAAGTTCTGCGTTTTAACAAAGGTTTGCTGGGCTGCCTGGAGCGAGACCATTTGAAGCTGAAGACGCCCAATAGCCTCGGCGATGTCTAAATCTTGAATATCAGAGATGGTTCTTTGAAGATCAAGATTGAAGTTATCGTTGAGAGACGCCTGGTCATCAATCCAGTTCATTCGAACACCGATTGAGGTTCGCACGGAAGACAGTTGCTCTGTCGCAGCATCAACATCAATAAACCGCTCTGACACCCCGGCTTGATCGTCGTTGCGCAGTGCCTGCGACAGATCGGCCAGAACGTCAAACGCATTAAGCGTTCCGTTTACGCCTTCAAAGACCTCTGCACCTGAGTGACCCCGGGCTACGCTAACGCCTTTACTAATGTTGACCTGGCGAACGATAGCATCGCCCTGAAAAACGCCGCTTGCGTCATATGCGGGTGCGTTACTGGCGGTCCCGGCAAAAATATACTCACCGTCAGCATTCTGCATATTCCCAATGCTCAGTAATTGCTCCCTCAAACCATCAATCTCATTGGCAATGGCGTCCCTATCGCTCTGCGATAAGGTCCCGTTTTGCCCTTGAATGGTGAGCTCACGCGCGCGCAGCAACACATTATTTGCGCTATCTAACGCTACTTCTTCAAAGGATAATGCACTGGTAACAGCCGCTATATTTTTCTGGTGCGATTCAATTTTTGAGAGCTCTGTATTCAACTTTACAAGTTGAACAGAGGCCGATGGATCATCGGAGGGTGTCATAATGCGGCGACCCGTCCCAATTTGCTCCTGCAGTCTCGCGACTTGAGCCTGAGCGTCCAAGATAGTTGAAACGCCAGACTGGTTAAACTGCAGGGTAGATAGTCGTCCAATCATCGTGATGTCGCTCTTAATAAGGTGTCAAAAACGTCGTTGGCGGTCGTAATAATCTGCGCCGCCGCCTGGTAGGCCTGCTGATAGCGAATAAGATTCGCCGCTTCCTCCTCAAGGTTCACGCCAGTTAAACCGTCACGCCGGTCGTTTACTGACTGAAGTAACGACAGTTCGGTGTCTGCGTTAGCTCGGGCGCTTCGCGTGTCGACCGCAACTTGGGAGACCGCGTTGTTGTAAATGTCGTAGACGCTTTGGGTGCCGTCTTTGAGCGTGTTCGCCTCGCGAAGCGAAATGAGGCTCAGCACATTGCGGTTATCACCGACGTTGCCGCCCGAGTTCGCCGCGGCAATGTCGGACGTGTCAGTAATGGCAACCGCCATTGTTGATGCTGCGCGTCCCGTGGGCTCCACCAAAAAACGATCGCCGTCGGTTTGGTTCGAAAATGGACTCACCGTAAACGTCAGGCCGTCGATGGATACCGACGTACCGTTGATGTCTTGAGACGCATTCGTCGACAGGTTGGTAATGGTCACTACGCTGTCGGTGTAGTCAATTTGGTACGAGGCGCCAGTGAGCTGTGTTGCATCGTCAATAATCGCCGAAACCGTTGTCGTCCCTGAGTTCAGGGGCGCGGCGGTGGATACCGGTGTAATCGATGAGAAAAACTCAGCACCTGCGACCTGGTTTAGCGTGTCGCCCGATTTGTGTTGTGTGTTGAAGGTCTCAGTGAGACCCACAGCAAGTAAGCCAATATCACGCCGCGCCCGATCGATGACGTTTTTCGAGACGTCCACGGCAGCGCCGAGTTCACCACCGAGTGATACGTTAGTAATTTCTGTATCAGCGCCACCCGGTGCCGAAATGTACAGTCTCACCGGTCCGTCAGGTTGCGGGGCTGAGCTCAAGCGTAAAGTCTCGGCGCCCGACTGACTGACCAGTCGATGGCCAGATGCGGTGAAGACATTGATGGAGCCGTCGTCTTGCTGCCGTGTATCTACGCGCACCAGCTTCGACAACGACTCAATGGCACGGTCGCGCTGATCGAGTAAGTCATTGGGCGAGCCTCCCGGCGTTCGCTCCAGGCGCGCAATTTGCTGATTGAGCTGCGCAATGTCCTGTGTGTGCTGGTTAATGTCCAGGACAAAGACATCCATCTGTTCGTTCATGTTTTCCGCAAGCTCGCTCAAGCGCGCATCCACGTAGTTGAAGCGAGTGGCCAGTGTTTGCGCTTGAGAGAGCATGACCTGACGTTCGGGTTGCGAGGTTGGGCTGTTGGCCACGGCCTCCATGGAGGCAAAAAACTGATCCATAGCCGAGGAGATACTCGTGGCAGGGTCTGCCATTAAATTGTCGATTTGCCCAGCAGTCGTTGAATATAGGCTGTAATAGCCTGACGAACTGGTCCGCGCCTGAACGTCTTGCGTGAGAAACTGATCGTAGGCGCGCTCTATGGAGCTCACCTCTACACCGGTACCGAGCGTGATGCCCCCGATACGATTCGGCGTGCGCGATGCAAATTCGACTTCCTGACGGCTGTAACCGTCGGTGTTTGCGTTTGCGATGTTGTTGCCGGTTGTCGAAATGGCGCGCTGAAGCGAGTTCAGCGCAGACGAACCGACGTCGAAGATGTTAGACATTAGTCATCGCTCCTGAGTTCGTAAGCATTAGCGGCCACGGGACGAAAAACCTGAGTCACGTCGGGCTCTGATGCCGCTTTCATCGACACAGCGTCAGGGGCTGATGCATCCGCCGGTTCTGAAACCATGCCGCGGGTTTGCATTTGCTCGACCATCATTCGGGCCAGGCCAATACCGCCCTGCTCTGAGAGTTGAACGGCGAGCTGCTGGTCGGCCATGCTTTGATAAGTGTCCATTTGCGACGAGTCAAACAAGTCGCTCTTGGTTGTTGCGTCGCGCATGGACTTCAGCATTTGCTGTAGAAAAATAGACTCAAACTGCGCCGCCACTTCCTCGAGCGCCGCGTTCGGGTTCTTGGTCGCCTCAGCGCGAAGTGTCGTGAACTGCGTGAAGTCGTTGTAAATAGCGCCGCTCATTGTGAATTCCTCAAATAGCCCGCTTAAATGACCACAATCTGCGCACTCAAGGCGCCGGCTTGTTGAAGCGCTTCGAGTACTGAGATGAGGTCACCGGGTGATGCACCGACTTTATTAATGGCGGTAACGATGTCCTGAAGGTTGACGCCGCCTTCCATGACAAAGAAGTTGGCTTCTTCCTGCGCCGCCGTCACCGTCGAGTCAGGAACAACAGCGGTCTCACCACCGGTTGCAAAGGCACCGGGCTGGGAGACGGCAATTGATTCGTCAATGGTGACCGTCAGCGCCCCGGTCGCAACTGCGGCAGGTTTCACGATCACTTCCGAGCCGATAACAATGGTCCCGCTTCTCGCGTTTACAATAATTTTGGCAGCGCTGGAGGCTTTACTGACCTCAATGTTTTCAAGTTCCGCCAGGTAAGACACTTTCTGAGCCGTATCTGTCGGCGCGATAACCGAAATCGATACGCCGTCGAGTGCCTCTGCCGTACCCGGACCCATCATGCGATTAATCGCAGCGGCTGTGTTTCGTGCGGTGGTAAAGTCGGCCGTGTGCAGGTGGAAGGTAATGTGGTCGCTGCCGTCGGCCAGTGAGTTGCCTACCTCGCGCTCAATGAGTGCACCGTTAGGAATACGCCCAGAGGCCTTCGTGTTAACACTGACTTTAGAACCGTCTGATCCCTCGGCACCAAAGCCCGAAACCACCATGCCGCCTTGGGCAACCGCGTAGACTTCACCGTTGCCGGCTTTGAGTTGCGTTAACAACAGCTCACCACCACGAAGGCTTTTAGCATTACCCAGTGAGGAAACAGTAACGTCCATTTTCTGGCCCGGCTTGGTAAAGGGTGGCAGCTCAGCCGTGACCATGACCGAGGCCATGTTCTTCGTCTGAGGGTTCACACCCGGCGGGAGATTAACCCCAAACTGTTGCAGCATGCTGCGCGCTGCCTGAATCGTAAACGGCGTCTGTGTGACCTGGTCACCCGTGCCGTCAAGGCCCACCACCAAACCAAAACCAATGAGCTGGTTGGTTCGCGCGCCTTCAACCATGGCGATGTCTTTAATGCGCTCTGCCTTGGCGTCTTGTGCAACGGTCATGCCCAAAATAATAACGATTAACCCGTAACCCAAAAGCGCAGTCAGTATGGGTTTCGAAATCGCGAATAAGTCCGACTTTGTCATAACATTCACCTTAGAAAGGGTTCAACGGGCTGTTGAAGAATTTGGAGAACCAGCCGGGCGAATTTGCGCGATCAATCATGCCGGTTCCGCCGTAGGAGATGCGTGCATCGGCGACCATGGTTGAGGCAATCGTGTTAGTGGCACTGATGTCCTCCGGACGCACAATGCCGCGAAGCTGAATAAACTCCTCGCCTTTGTTGAGTGCGAGCCACTTCTCGCCCTGCACAAACAGATTGCCGTTGGGCAGCACGCGGGCCACTTGGACCGCAATGGCACCTGAGAGTGAGTTGGACTGGTTCGTAGAACCGTTACCTGAGAACTCTGACTCAGAGGCAATGCTCTGCTCGAGCGTCAGCCCTCTGAACTTGTCGACACTGAAGTCAGGGTTGCTGCGTCCAAAAATGGTGGGCTGACTGACGTCAATGCCAGAGTCTCGGGCAATCGCCGTCCCCGCATTTTTTGACGCCTGGGTCGACTCGGTCAGCACGATGCTAATGATGTCGCCCACCGAACGCGCACGCGTATCGGCAAAAAGGCTCATGCCGCGTTGCTCGCTGTAAAGACTTCCAGCCGTCTCGCCCTCGGTTCGGTTCGTGTAAACAATAGGCTCCATCGGCGCGTACGCGGGGTGCGACTTGCTCTCAACACCGGCGCAACCACTGACAACGAGTACCGTAAAAACACAGACGCCTATTCGTTGGTGAATGTTCATGGGTTGTCCCTCACTATTCACGCATTAAAGATTCTGCGAGACGTACTGCAGCATCTGATCTGCAGTCGAAATCGCTTTGGAGTTCATCTCGTACGCCCGCTGGGTCTCGATCATATTGACCATTTCTTCGACCACGTTGACGTTGGAGCCCTCAACAAAACCCTGCTGCAGCGTCCCAAGGCCGTTCAAGCCCGGGTTGCCTGGCAGGGGTGTGCCACTGGCGCCAGTCTCGAGATAAAGGTTTTCACCACGCGCCTGCAGACCTGCGGCATTCACAAAGTCCGTCAGCTGAATGAGGCCCACCTGCGTGGCTTGCGGAGAACCGGGCTGCTGCACCGAGACGGTGCCGTCAGGGGCAACAGTAATGCTCAAGGCGTCCTGTGGAATGGTCACGGGGGGCTGCAGTTGGTAGCCCGCCGAGGTCACTAAAATGCCCTGATCGTTCAAGTGCAAAGACCCGTCGCGCGAAAACGCCTGCGACCCGTCCGGCATTAAGACTTCCAAAAAGCCACGCCCCTGAACCGCAAAGTCCAGCGCATTACCGGTTTGCACCAGGTTGCCTTGTGTGAACAAGCGCTCGGTGGCCACCACCCGTGTGCCGGTACCGACCTGAAGACCCGAGGGCAGCACGGTGTCTTGCGACGACTGCGCACCGGGCTGACGGACGTTTTGGTACAGCAAGTCCTCAAAAATGGCCCGACCCCGCTTAAAGCCGTTGGTGCTGACGTTGGCGAGGTTGTTCGAAATGGTGGCCATCTTGGTCTGCTGTGCATCCAATCCGGTTTTGGCGATCCATAATGACTGGCTCATGGTGTTGACTCCTCAGTTCAAGTCTTATTCGAGCCGCATGAGACTGGCGCTTGACGCGTCGAGCTCATCGGCAGATTTCATGGTTTGGATATGGCCCTCGAACGATCGTGATAACTCAATCATTTGGACCATGCTGGCAATGGGGTTCACGTTTGAAGTCTCAAGTGCACCCACCGCGAGCTGTACTTCAGCCGCAGGCTCTAAGTTCGCCTGATTCTCCGCCCGAATGTTGCCGTCTAACCCTTTGGTCAGGACGTCAGGGTTGGGATTAACCAGGGATATGCGGCCTGTCACAACCGTCCCGAGGGCCGTCTCACCGCGCGGTATAAACGAGACGGTACCGTCTGACCCAATGGTGACTTGGCTGTCTGCAGGGACATTAATCGGCCCGCCATCACCCAGAATTTGGTTTTGCTCGGCGTCGACGAGGTTACCGGTAGGGTCAACGCGCAAATCGCCTCGTCGACTCAAGACTTCCTCGCCGCCGGGCGTAATAACGCGCATCCATCCATCGCCGGCAATGGCGATGTCCAAGTCACGCCCGGTGTAGGAAATATTGCCCGCTTTAAAGTCGACCGCAGACGCGCCGGCCTCACCACTTCTTGCGTAACCCTGCTCGGCGTAAAACAGATCCGCTTTGAACGCCGTGGTACCGGCGTTTGCCAGGTTGTTAGTCACCGCCGCTTGCGCGTGAGCAATTTGGCGACTGGCAGCGGCGGCGACTTGAAGAACAGTGCTCATGACAATTTACCTACCCAATATCCAATTAACGAAGCTGAAGAATGGCTTGTGATGCGTCATTCTCGTTCTGAATAGCTTGCGCGTTGGACTGGAAGTTTCGCTGTGCCTCAATGAGCGCAAGCAGCTCTACCGTCAAATCGACATTGGCTGACTCAAGCGCCGACGGACGAATCCCGCCCCGAGCGCCCGAATCAGGCGTGCCAATGGACGCCACTCCAGAGGTAGAGCTCTCAGCAAAATTGGTCTTCCCTGCCGACTGCAAGCCGCTGGGGTTAGTAAAGGTGGCCAACGCCACCTGCCCAACGGCTCGTGTCTCACCGTTCGTGTAGGTCGCATAGGCAATACCCGTGCGGTCAAACTCAAAGCCCGCCAGCTGCCCGGCGGCATAGCCGTCTTGTGTTACACCAGAAGTCGCTGACGTAGCACCGTAGCCGGTGATGGTCGCAAAATTAATGTTAATGGCTTGCGCGTTTGCGTTAGCGGGTGCGTAGCTGGCAAGGTTTAGAGCGGTCACAGACGTCGCGTCCAGCACGCCCGCATTGTCGAACAGCAGTGACGCGGTCTCTGGCTGCACGACGTCATCAACACTCACTGAGACGTTGTACTGGCTCGCAACCGTCGCATCTTTGGCAAAATACATCGTCACCTGGTGCGCAGCACCTGCAGAATCATAAACCGTGGTGGTCGACGTAAAGTTATAGGTCTCGGGGTTTGTCGCATCAAACGGCACAGTGGCCGGCGTCGTCGCGCGTGAATCAAGGTTGCCGTTAAAGGTAATTTCCTCAGTCGGCTTTTGCGCAAGCAGCGCATTTGTAATCTGCAGATCACCCAGCGCGGTATTGATTTGACCGTTGGCGTCAGCACCGTAACCCTGGAGAGTGGCGCCACTTTCGGTCACGACGAAGCCGTCATTGTCCAAGCGGAACGCGCCGGCCCGGGTAAACAGCGTCTCAGCGCCGTTTTGAAGAACAAACAGACCGTTACCATCAATGGCCAGGTCAAGCTGGCTCGACGTAAACTCGAAACTGCCTTGCGAAAAATCACTGCGAATGCGCTCTAAGGTCACGCCCGATCCGGGCTGTGTGCCAGCACCACCGAGTGTGGCGGTGTACAGCTCAGCAAAGAGCGAGTCACTGCGCTTAAAGCCAGTGGTACTGACGTTTGCAATGTTATTACTAATGACACCCATGTCTTTTTGGGCGGCCTGAAGTCCTGAGATTGAAGTGTTAAATGCCATGATGAGTTCCCTCGGTTTAAATTAGAAAAATTCTTTAACGTCGCTGACATCGACTGCGCGACCGCTTGCTAGATTCAAAGTCACTTGATTACCAGAGCCAATGGCGACCGAAATCACAGTGTCGTGCCCATAAACGCGTGCATCACGGAGGTCTCCCCCGCGCTCCACTCGCGCTGAAATGTTGTAGTCCCCCGGTGGAAGGTGGCTGCCGTCGGACGCTTCACCGTCCCAAACCACCGGCACGTTACCGGAGCCCGCGGGCAGCTGACCTGAGAACACCAGCTGACCTGCGTCATCTCTCACCTCAAAGACGCCGCCATCGCTGCCATCGCCCATATCAACCGTGGCTGAGAGCATATTGACGGTCTCACCGCTTTCGTTACGTCCCACCGGCGCAAGGGCAGCGGTCTGGCTGTCCATGGCGACACTGCGACCGACCAGAGAGGATGCTTGCACCGCTTGAGCGCCGGTCAGGTTAGTCGAGAGCTCCCCAAAGGACCCGTTAAGCTCTTGGATACCCGACAGTGAGCTGAACTCTGCAAGCTGGCTCATAAACGCCATGTTATCCATGGGCTTGGTCGGATCCTGATGTTTCATCTGCGCGATCATCAGCGCCATAAAATCGTCTGAGCCCATGTCAGAGATATTGCGCGAGCTCGACGCTTCCGCCGTCTGCGCCGGATTTAATGATGTGAAAATGCCGCTTGGGCTGCTGTTAATCATGGGTTTACTTCCCTAGGGTCAGTGTTCGTAGTGCCAACTGCTTGGCGGTGTTAATAGCCTCGACCGAGTTTTGAAACGAGCGCGAGGCCTGCATCATCTCGGCCATCTCGGTCGCCGCGTCAATGTCAGGCTTGTAGATGTAGCCGTTCTCGTCAGCTAGTGGGTGTGCGGGGTTGAACTCCTGACGCGCAGGCCCCCCCACCTCAACAATGTCCTCGACCACAACGCCCATTTGAGAGGGGTCGTTAGGGTCAATCTGTCCGTCGAGGATGGCGCGAAACAATGGTGCTTGTGCGGTATAGGCGGCCTCAGGCGTCGACGCCACGGTATTGGCGTTCGCCATGTTCTTGGCAATCGTGTTCAGCTTCGTGGTCTGCGCTGTCAGCGACGTACTCGCGATGTTCATTGCGTCAAATAAGCTCATTAGGAGTCTCCCTTGATTGCATTTCTAATGCCTTTAATTCGGCTGTCTAAAAGCTGGAGGCTCGCCTGGTACCGCAAGGCGTTCTCCATAAACGCTTGATGCTCCATCGTCGGGTCCACGCTGTTGCCGTCGGGTGAGACTTCTGCCGGCACGCGATACAAGGCGTCGGGCTGCTCAACGGACCCACTCAGTGCAATGTGTGCCGAATGGGTTCGCTCAAAACGTCCCTGCGACACTTCCGCTTGACGCATGGCCGCCGCAAAATCGATATCGCGCGCCTTGTATCCCGGCGTGTCCGCGTTCGCGATGTTCGAACTCAAGAGGTTCATCCGCTGAGCGCGCAGCGCCAATACTTGTGGCGAAATTCCGAGTGCTTTGTCGATTGCTGTCATGGCCCTTTCCATGTCATTTGTCGCTTAGTGACATACAAAAGCCGTGCCAATTTTTAAAAGCTATTTAAAACAACGTGTTACGTGGGGGAAAATAGCGCGGCGAAGTTTTGACGCTTATTTTTTTCGCTTACCAACAGCGGTTATCAGCCCCCACTCAGTCGGCGCTCTTTTCGGGTGACAGCGGGTCTGAATGGGCATCGGATTTTTTGGGCCCCGCGTGACGTTTTGCAGACCGCAGCAGGCTTAATAACGTCCGCTTGCGGGTGAGAGCCGATCGCGTGTAAAGACGACGGAGATGCGATTCAGCGCGGAGCGTCAAAAAAAGTTGGCACTGGTTTTGCTAAGAACACTACGGAGACGTCAAACCGCGTCAAAAAGACGCCAGAGGAGCACTGTCAGATGACACTCAAATATTGGGCCAGTATCGCCGTTATCATTTTAGCCTGTGCGCAACCGGCCAGTGCTGGGCAGTCCGTATCGACCATTGCGGCGGCGGCCGCTGTGTATGCGCAAGAGCGTGCAACGCAACTAGGGCACGAGGAGGTCACCGTTAATGTGCGACCGCTGGACTCTAGGCTCAACCTCACGCAATGCGCCGCGCCATTAAAGGTGTCGTCGTCAGGCGAGCGGGCGTTAGGACCGGTCAGTGTGGCTGTAAAGTGTGCATACCCTGCCCCGTGGACCGTGCATGTGCGCGCGACAGTAACCGCTGAGGTGGCACTTCCGATGCTCACCGCGGCGATGAATCGCGGTGATATTATTGGTCCGGGAGACGTTGAGTGGCGAACGCAACAGGTATCGCGCGCCCTTGTCGGTTACCTGGTGAATGATCAGAAAATTATTGGTAAGGAGCTCCGCAAGCACCTGCGCGCTGGAAGCCCACTCAGGGCCTCAGATCTGATGTCACCGCAAATCGTTGATCGCGGACAAACCGTGGACCTCGTCGCTCAAAGCGCAGGACTTGTTGTGAACATGCAGGGCAAAGCGCTGGCTAATGGGTCTGAAGGGGACCGGTTACTCGTCAAAAACCTAAGTTCGGGAAAGCGGGTCGAAGGGCTGGTTCTGGCCAGTGGCACGGTGCTGATCCAGTGAATAAAAAAAAGTATAGTGTGACTAAAGTTTTAGTTTCTTCGGCCGCTAATCGATACGTAGATAGACTAATGAGCGACACAACGTCGCGGAGAGTAAAATGAGCCCTATTGATACATCAGGAATTAAGCCGGGTCCTCGCTTTGATACTGAGCGACAAGACACCCGCGTTCGTGGTGGTAATAACGAACAAACCAGCGCACCTGAGTCAAAACGCGCGGACTCGGTACAACTGACAGACACCGCAGCCCGGCTTGCCGAGCTGCAAGCTGAAGTGTCCTCTGCAGAAGGTGTGGATCTTGCACGTGTCGACGCGATTCGTCAGCAAATTGCTGACGGCAGCTACACAGTCGATGCGGACCGCGTTGCCGACGCACTCATGACCATGGAAAACGAGTTGCTGTAACCATGATGAATGCCGACAGTCACGCCTCAAATGCTGAAATCATTGCCCAAGCACTGGCGCTTGAACTTGAAACCTTAACCCAGGTCGTTGAAACGCTCGACATTGAGCACGACGCGCTCATGGGGTCTGACGCTGAGCGGTTGGAGCAAGCCGTTGCCGCGAAGCAACGTGCCATAGCCGCGCACGCACAGGCTCGACACGAACGTGAGAGCCTGGGTCTCAGAGAAGGCCTTCGCGCGCAAATTGAGTCACACCCCGGTTTTTTCAATGGCTTGAAAGCGCAGGCACTGGCCTGTGTCGATGAGTTGCGTGAAAAAGGCGCGATGAGTAAAAGTGCGAATCAACGAAACGGTATGCTCATTGCGGGACTGCGTGAACGAACACGATCTGCATTGACCCTACTGCGTCCCGATGCCGCGAACGTCACACTTTATGGCCAGCGCGGCTCAGCAGAAGACACCATGGGTTCACGCCTTCTCGGCAGCGCTTAACGTCGCATCACAAGGGCTGGAAACGCCGAACCTGCTGGCCGTCTTTTTCAACGCACTCCATGAACATCGCCAACGGTCTAACCCACAACCCGAAATCGCCGTACTCCGCACGGTAAAGCACCAGCCACTCTTGCGTCTCGGAGTGCCTCACCACGTCTAATACGGTGTACTCGTCACCCTTTTTATAGTGAACGTAGCGGCCAGGTTGCGGTCGGTCGGTCACTCTGACAACCCACCAAAGGTTTTGGTGACGGTTTTTTGCAGCGTCTCTAAGGTCTCGCCCATGAGCAGACAGTCGGCATCACGACGCGCCAACACGTCTTCGTGAATCTCTTCGTTAATGCCTCTGAGTTCGTCACTGAACCGAATACGTCGAACACTTAAGTCCTTGTCCAGAACGAAGTCGACTTGGTCTTGCCACGACAGTGCCAGGCGCACGACTTGCTTGCCTGACTCGATGTGTCGCCGAATTTCATCCGACTCAAGGTACATACCGCGCACTCGAACGACACCCCCCTCCTCCTGTGGATCTTCCAGATCAACATCACCCCCCAGGCTCATGCCATCGGGAAGACCGCCGTTGAGTAGCCATTGGCTCATGACAATAACAGGCGACTTCTGCGTATCGGGGATCACAACTGGCAAATTTCCAAGCGCCTCACGCAATAGCGACAGTAAATCCTCCGCACGCGCGGCACTGGCCGTATTTACCCAGACCCATCCTTCACGATCGTTGATTAACGCGTCCAAGTACTGCGACTTGGTAAATGCACGCGGCATTAAGTCCTGCGTCACTTCGTCGACAATGTCGAGGCGCTCCTTGCGCTGCACACGTCGGCCTTGGCCGGTCTGAATTTCTTGAACACGTGCATTCACCTCGCTTCGAACCACTGACGCGGGCAGTAAGCGCTCTTCGCGCTGCAGGCGTATTAGCCAGTAATCACCTGACTTGTGCACGTAGTCGCTCGCCTCGTCTGACAACGCGGGCACCCAGCCACTGGAGGTGGGCTGGCTTGGCCGACACGGCTGAAAGGGACGCTTTGACAGTCGCTGCGACAGTTCACTGGCATCGATACCCAAGCGACCGGGTAGTTTGTAGGGGCGGGCGTTACGAAACCACATACTTCGCGCTCTCAAAAATGGGAGGCGTAGTGTAGGTGTTAATTCAAATGACTACGAGTGGGAATCGAGCAACAGGTATACCGTCAAACAGGTTTAAACAAGACGTAGGGCTACAAAAAGGCGCGCGACTAAGGTCGTATTACCGGCTGGCACCCGAGCGCTTCGGTGATGGCAATCGTCGCACAAAAATACGCGATCAAAGACCCAATCTTCTCTTCCCTGGCGTCGAACTCGCTGCAGGGCAGCACTACCGCAGTGCGGACACTGCTGAGTATCGTCTATTATTTTCAAACTTTTCCCCTGCTGTATCTTAATGCTATCAATCAGCAAAAGTGGTTTCTTCATTAATGTGTCAAATTTATGGCGTGCGTGACAAAACAGACAGCAGTTGCCATCAACTATCGGTTTTGTCACTTTGACGAATAATCGAGACTACTCGATAAACTCAAACCCAGTTACAGGAGATCTCAAAATGCGTTACTTACACACCATGATTCGAGCCACCGACTTGGACAAGACGCTCCTGTTTTTCGTCGATCACCTAGGGCTTCAAGAAGTCCGTCGCTACGACAGTGAGGAAGGCCGGTTTACCCTCGTGTTTCTCGCCGCACCCGGCGATACCGATGACGCGGAAACCAAGCAAAGCCCGCTGGTAGAAATCACACACAACTGGGATACAGAAGACTACGAGGGCGGTCGAAACTTTGGTCACCTGGCGTATCGGGTCGATGACATTTACGCGACCTGTGAAAGACTCATGGCGGGGGGAGTCACCATTAACCGACCGCCCCGCGACGGACGAATGGCGTTTGTGAAATCGCCCGATGGCATTTCCATTGAGCTCCTTCAAGAGGGCAGCGCACTCCCGGCTCAAGAGCCTTGGGTGTCGATGGACAATGTTGGCTCTTGGTGAGTCGGCTCAGCAGAGGCCGTTCAAGCCGATAAAAAGTCCACCATCCATCGAGCGACACGCGGCCCCTCGTGCTGATGCGTCACAAGCGATGCGCGACCCTGAGCCACCCGCTCGGCACCAATCATGTCGTGACGAAACGCCATAATGGCCTCGGAGTACTCCGCGCTAAATTCAGGGTGCCCTTGAAGCGTCAAAACATGGTCGCCCATAACAAAACCCGCATTTTCACAGTGATCATTAGACACCACGTTTCGCGCACCGGGCGGCAACACAGTGACCTGGTCTTGATGCGACGCGACGAGCTTCAAAGCACCCGACGCGTCACCGCGGACCTCATCGTCACCCTGAACCGGTAGCTCACTGACGTTATAGACGTTAACGCCAACCCCCCATCCCTTGTCTGATTTTGCCACCGTACCGCCGAGGGCCCGCGCGATGACTTGATGCCCAAAGCAAATCCCCACCATTTTTTTGCGTCTGGCGTGGAGCTCTTGGACCAATCGTTCAAGATCGCGAATCCACTCTTTATCGTCGTACGCAGAGCTTTTACTGCCGGTAATAATAAAGCCGTCCACCGCGTCGATCTCAGCAGGTGTTGGCCGCACACCCTCTTCAACGTCCCAAACGCTAAACGACACGTCCGAATTAGCTGCTAAAACCAGACGTTGGAACATATCGGGGTATTCGCCGAACTCGTCTACCCACTCTGGCCTAACCGCGTCTGTCTTTAAGATTCCAATATGCATAGCTAATCTCTAAGGCGTCATATTACTGTGACATTTACACAGCAAACTCGTTCACATTGTGACGCGAAACAGGTCAGAATGGTGAATGGGGCAGAAATAAAAATGACTATGGCAATCTTGTCGACACTCCAACGATTTGACGTCGCGCTCTTTGACACGCTCTACAGCTATGGACGAGAGAGGCTCGGTGTCACACGAGGCGCGCTGGCTTTTTCGCGCAGCGGAGACGGTTATCTACAGTTACTCGCACCCGTCGTGGTTTGGCTATCGCAGTCACCACTAACTCAGACTTTCGTGACCGCTTGGGCCATCGCCATGCTGATCGAGCGAGCCACCTACTACATCCTAAAAAACACCTTAAAGCGGCTCAGACCCGCCGACTTCAAACCCAATTTCCATTCCTTGATCACGGCCTCTGATAAATTTAGCTTCCCGTCAGGCCACACCTCTGCCGCGTTTTGCATCGCTACGATCACCGTTTTAATTTTCGGCGGGCTGTCGATGGTGATGTTTGCTTGGGCACTCATGGTTGGTATTTCACGAGTGGTTGTCGGTGTCCATTTTCCAGGCGATGTGCTCGCAGGCGCCCTTATGGGAAGTGGTATTGCCATGGGAACGGCCTCCCTTCTGAGCCTGTGGTGAGGGACCGACGATGACGCGACGAATTCTTTACGGCGTGCAAAGTACCGGCCAGGGACACATTAGCCGTGCGCGCGGCCTGGCACACGCACTCAGGGACTACGACGTGGATGTCACCTGGCTGTTTTCAGGCCGAGACAAAGACAAGCTTTTTGACATGGAGCCCTTTGGCGACTTCAAGCATCGCGCAGGCCTCACTATGGTGACCGAAGCCGGCAAAATGCACTACCGTAAAACGGCCCTCGGTGCTGCACCTGCGACCTTTATTAAAGATGCGACCACGCTAGACCTAGACCCCTACGACATTATTGTTTGTGATTACGAACCGGTGATTTCGTGGGCATGCAAAGCACGGGGTCGAGAGGTGATTGGAATTGGTCATCAATACGCCTTTGGGAAAAACACGCCGATGACAGGGCACACGCCCATGAGTCGGTTGCTCATGCAACAATTTGCACCCGTGGATATCCACGTTGGGCTCCATTGGGCGCCGTTTGACGAGACTATTTTACCGCCTATTTTGGACCTCCCAGAGGCGCCCCTGGAAGGCGCCAGTAACCACGTCTTAGTCTACCTCCCGTTCGAACATCAGGACCAAACCACTGCATGGCTCCAAGGCTTCGCTGATCACAGGTTTATTCAGTACTCAGCGGATGTTGCCGATGAGCAACAGGGCAATGTCACTCGGCGAAAAGCCAATATTTCAGGCTTTAAGCGTGACTTGGCTGCGTCTCGCGGTGTTATTTGTAATTCAGGGTTCGAGCTCATTTCAGAGTGTCTTCAGTGGAAAAAGCCGGTACTGACTCGCCCCCTCGCTCAACAAATGGAGCAGCTTTCCAACGCCGCGGCGCTCGAGCAGCTGGGATATGCAACAACCATGAAGTCCTTAGAAACAAAAACCGCGCGCGCTTGGCTCAACGACATGCCGACAGCGCCCGACGTGCACTTTAAGAATGTTGCCCACGCGCTGGCCGAATGGCTCGCGCGAGGAGGAAGTCGACCCGTAACCGAATTGAGCAAACAGCTTTGGTCATAAAAACAATTCTCAAGAGTCTTTGCGCAGCGGGCTTGCTGCTCCTCAGTCCGGGGCTCCTCTCCAGCCCCACCTTCGTGGGTAATGAGGCCTGTGCATCATGTCACGAGACACAAATTTCTGACTGGACCGACTCCCACCACGACCTCGCTATGCAGGAAGCGTCCCCGACAACGGTACTGGGAGACTTCAACAACGCGACATTTACTTACGACGGCACAACCACCACCTTCTTCAAAAAAGGCGAGGTCTTTTGGGTCAAGACCGACAATGAAAAAGGGGTGTTAACAGACTATCCAGTCGCATTCGTCTTTGGCGTTTATCCTCTCCAGCAGCTATTATTGCCACTTAATAATGGTCGCCTTAATGCATTAAGCATTGCTTGGGACGCCCGTAAACAGTCTGAAGGCGGTCAACGTTGGTATCATATATACGAAAATGAGGAGGCGGTTACCTTTGAAAGCCCACTCCATTGGACCGGCATTTACCACAACTGGAACAGTCGCTGCGCCGAATGTCACAGCACCAACGTGGTTAAAGGTTATGACGCGGCGACGCGCGCGTATGTCACCACCTACGACCAAATCGACGTGGGCTGCGAGGGCTGTCATGGACCCGGATCGACACACGTAAAACGGGCCGAGAATGGAACGGTTAAACGCGGGCAGAGCGCCGCCGAAATGGGCCTTCAACTGTCACTCGCCGCACGAGGCCAGTGGCAAAGGACCGCCGGTGAAAATATCGCCCACCGAGTTACACCGCTGGATGACCAAACACAGGTGGACAACTGCGGACGCTGTCACTCCCGTCGGGCGACGCTGGGCGACTACCATTACGGTCAACCGCTACTCGATACCCACCGCCTGTCGGTTATCGAGTCGCCCCTTTACTGGCACGACGGGCAAATTCGCGACGAAGTCTACGTTTATGGATCTTTCGTGCAGAGCAAAATGGCCAAGGCCGGGGTCGTGTGCAGCAACTGTCACAACCCGCACAGCAATGCACTGGTTGCCGAGGGTAACGCGGTCTGCACACAGTGCCACAAGTCGGAAACGTATGATGCCCCGACGCATCATCGCCACCTCGCCACAAGCACGGGCAGCGCCTGTGTCGCCTGCCACATGCCGTCACAAGTCTATATGGGAGTCGATGCTCGACGCGATCACAGCATGCGAATTCCTCGACCCGGCGTGTCACTCAGTACCGGCAGCCCCAACGCGTGCACCCAGTGCCACGAAGACCGAACCGACTCCTGGGCCTATGAGGCCCTTCAGCAATGGGGTGTCAGCACGGACTTTCAGGAACTGAGCCTGGTAAAAGCGCGTTTCGCGGCCGATCGGGGTGATGTGAGATCACTTCCTACGCTCGAGTCGGTTGTCACGGATGACGAGCGATCACCACTCATGCGCGCCTCACTGATTGAGCAACTAGGCAACCTCGGCTCTCGGCAGTTGCCCAGCTTAACCGCCATGCTCTTGCGTGCAGATGCACCCGAACTTCGCGCATCGGCCGTACGCGCAACACGCTCGATGCCCCCTGCACAGCGGTACTTGATGCTGCGTCCGTTCATTAGCGACCCAGTACTGACCATTCGCATGGAAGTGGCCCAAGTACTCGCCGGCGTACCCGCAAGCGAACTTCGCCCGCAAGACATCGACGATCTGAAGCCACTTTTTGAGGAATATTTAGCGGTCCAGGCAAATCACTTAGACATGCCCTCGGTGCACATGCAGCTTGCCAGTTTTTGGTTAGACCGAGGCGACAGCGAGCAAGCGCTGAGCGCACTTGAAGAGGCCGTCTATCTCAACCCGCAACTTGAACCGGCCGTGGTTAACCTGGTCGACCTGCTCAGACGAACAGGAAGAAATGACGACGCATCGACGCTACTCGCAGCCTCGCTCACGCTCGTGCCCGACTCTGGGAATCTTTGGTTTTCGCAAGGACTGCACCTCATACGACTCGGTGACACCGAGTCGGGTCTTGAGTCTTTAAGAAGAGCCGCTGCACTTGAGCAAGAGGGGTCACGGCACCGATATGTCTATGCGGTGGCACTCAACGACACGGGCGCCAAAGCGCAAGCTCTGTCAGTGCTGGAGTCGCTCAATGCGAGCCACCCGGGGCAACCGGATATATTAAACGGGCTGTTAGCGTTCGCGCGCGATGCCGGCGACAGGCAACGTTACGAGCGCTACCGAGCGCAGCTCGTGTCAGTCATGCAAGCGACCGGAATGCGCTAGTTTGTGCGAAGTGACAGGTCCACCGTAATGGGAATTGATCGGCTAATGGCGTTAAGTCCTGCAATAGCCTGAAGTGCCGCGACGCCTGACTCCAAACCAAAATCTTGTGCTGTCACCACAATCGGCTGGGTGCTGGTCACACGAAGTCCGTCCTCTGAGGCGCCTACCGACAAAGCCGCTAACTTATCAACACTCATGCCGTGGAGACTCACCGTCACCTTGACGGTCTCACTGACACTGCCGCCTGTTTTTAAGGCGTCAACCTGCGATGCGCTGAGCGTTGCTTGCACCGTTGCTGTCGGAAACTTCGCGACCTCAAACAACATGCGTTGAAGCCGTTCATTACGAATGCCAACACCCGTCTCAACCGACGTTAAGTCGATCGAAACAGCCACATGACCCGCATCAGAAATACTGCCCGTGACTTGCTCGAATACATTGTTTTCACCAATGCTGTTGTTCTTGATCGACACAAACCCGACGCGGGACGACGCTGTGACGTCCCAGCCAGCGTGCGCGGAGCCCGTCATAACGAGGGTGATTAACAAAGTGGCGGCTTGTACGAAAAATGATCGGCTCATTGAAAGCACCCGTTAACAAGTAAAGAGGAAGTAGGTTATAGCGCTGACCACGTCACACCTGCAAGTGTCCGTTTCGGCGCTTATGCGTGGGCTCGACTGTGTGTGGGCTCGACTCGGCCCTATATGTCGGCGAGGTCGCCCTTGGACTCCAGCCACTCTCGACGATCGCTCGACCGCTTCTTGGCCAACAGCATGTCAAACATACTGTTGGTGTCGTCGTCTGCATCAAGCACCAGCTGAACCAGTCGTCGGGTGTCGGGTACCATAGTTGTCTCGCGAAGCTGAGACGGGTTCATCTCACCCAGACCCTTGAACCGCTGTACGTTGGGTTTTGCACGTGAATTTTCCGCTGCAATACGCTCTAAAATGCCGTTCTTTTCGGGCTCGTCGAGCGCGTAGTAAACGTCCTTACCCACATCGACGCGGTACAGCGGCGGCATCGCAACATAGACGTGTCCGGCGCGCACCAGCGGCCTAAAGTGACGAAGGAAGAGCGCACAAATCAGCGTTGCAATGTGCAGCCCGTCTGAGTCTGCGTCGGCCAAAATACAGACTTTTTGATAGCGCAAACCCTCGAGGTCGTCGCTTGCGGGATCAATGCCCAGCGCCACCGAAATATTGTGTACTTCTTGAGATGCCAATATTTCGCTCGCATCGACCTCCCAGGTGTTGAGGATTTTTCCCCGCAACGGCAAGATCGCCTGAAACTCGCGGTCTCGTGCCTGTTTTGCGGAACCACCCGCAGAGTCACCCTCCACCAAAAAAAGTTCGCTTCGCGCAGGGTCTTCCACCGTGCAGTCGGCGAGCTTACCCGGCAGTTGCGGGCCCGAAACCACTTTCTTGCGAACGACCGTTTTTGCCGATCGCATGCGTGCTTGTGCGCGGTTTATACAAAGATCAGCAATCAGCTCCGCGTCAGAGGTGTGCTGATTAAGCCAAAGTGCGAAGGCGTCTTTTGCCACGCCCGAGACGAACCCGGCGGCCTCGCGCGACGAGAGACGCTCCTTGGTCTGTCCCGAGAACTGAGGATCGGCCAACTTCGAAGATAAGACATAACAGCAGCGATCCCAGACGTCCTCCGCAGTCAACTTAACGCCGCGCGGAAGCAGATTTCGTATTTCGCAAAACTCTCGCATCGCTTCTAATAAGCCCGAGCGAAGACCGTTAACGTGGGTCCCGCCTTGCGCGGTCGGAATGAGGTTCACGTAGGACTCTGCCGTGATCTCGCCACCCTCGGGCAACCACTGAATAGCCCAATCGACGGCCTCTGTCTCACCGGAGAATGTATTCGTAAAGGGCTCTTCAGGAATGACGATGTAATCGATGGTGGCATCGGCGAGGTAGTCCGAGATTCCGTCCTCAAAATACCACTCTTGCTTTTCGCCTTTCTTCTCGTCGGTCAGTGTGACGCGAAGACCGGGACACAAAACAGCCTTGGCGCGAAGTGCGTGAATAAGCCGAGACATTGCAAAAATGGCTGTGTCAAAGAATGTCTCGTCTGGCATGAAGCGTATGCCAGTACCTGTGTTGCGCTTGCCACACTGACCTGTGACGGTCAGGTCTTCGACTTTGTCACCGTTTTCAAAAGCCATCGCGTAGACGTTACCGTCTCGACGAATCGTGATGTCCAGGCGCTTGGAAAGCGCGTTGACGACTGAAACACCCACGCCGTGTAGGCCGCCACTGAACTGATAGTTCTTATCTGAAAATTTACCGCCGGCATGGAGCGTCGATAAAATAACCTCAACGCCCGGTTTCTTTTGCTCGGGGTGCAAGTCCACCGGCATTCCACGACCGTTGTCGGTAATGCTAATGCCGCCATCGGCATGCATTACAACGTCGATCTGATTGGCGTGGCCCGCCAACGCTTCGTCCACTGAGTTGTCGATCACCTCTTGCGCAAGGTGATTGGGTCGCACGGTATCGGTGTACATACCCGGTCGCTTGCGCACAGGCTCAAGACCGGTCAATACCTCAATGGCATCTGCGTTGTATTGCGTCATTGCGTGGGACTACCTTGATTGAGTGAGACGGGCGACGGCGTTAGTGCCAGATCCCGCTAATGATAACCCGAGGAACCCGAGAGAGGACGGTTCTCTTCATCACAAATGCGTATTACTTGAGTCTCAATTTGACCATTGGGCTGCAAAACAATACGGCGATAACCCGGCTGCTTATCGTCCAGCGCAAAATCATGGGACTGAGGCGCAAATTGGATACACGTGGAAGGGGTTGTCAGCATTCGCACACCCTGGACCACCGCGTCACTCTCTTGATGCACGTGACCACTGACGACGACAACTCGATCTGAGAGTGCTTGCATGATGGTCAACGCGGCAGACGCGTTTGAAACGGCTTGCTCATCCAGCCATGTTGACTGCAAGGCCCGCAATGGATGATGCGTTGCAATAAGCAGTGACTTATCACCCGCCGCCGCGTCCGCAACTGCGCGCTGCAAGGCATCGAGCTCCGCTGAGGAGAAATAGCCACCGACTTTCCCAGCAACCTGTGTCTCGAGCATGAGTACATCCCAATGCCGCCCAACAATCCGTCGCTTGAGATGATCCCGATAAGCGCCTTTTTGCGCCCTGACATCGTCGTGATTTCCCGGCAACCACAAGGTGGGCACTCGGTGATTAAAGAACCCATTGAGCTGTTCGTAGGCCGCGGCCTGACCGTCGGCAGCAATATCGCCCGTAACCAGTACGCAGTCGGGTTGTTGACTCGCCAGCGCCGCATCAATGACCTGTCTTGCCGAGCGCTCAGTGTTCATGCCGAGCAACGTGCCATCGCTATCGCCGGTCAGGTGCGTGTCAGTCACCTGAACAAGGGTCATGTGCTCCGGTGAGTCGCTGAGCGTGACATCACCGATCAGGAGTGCACTATTGGTCATTGTCGACCTCAAAGACCGTCTCATCCGCGTGAGCGTTCGACAAACACAGGCTCAGTAGCTCTGAAACAAACTGGTTTTGCTGACGCTTTTCATCGGGCTGGTGCATGTCCGAGTTGGGGTATTCGTAACGCGACTCCAGGCGACGGCCTGTTCGATGTTTGACCACTTCGGCCATGGAGACATCGTGATACATGCGAAGAAACAACTTAGAGTCCATTAACTCAGGCAGCTGAGGCGCGTGGTACTGAATCGTCAGAGACGTCGTGTGCCGGTCCCGCTCAATCACCGTCAGGACCACACGGCGTGGACCCAAACGAAAGCGACGCTCGTTCGAGCGCTGGTAATCGGGAAAAAGCTGTAACAGACGCGCATAGTTCGCCTCACACAGCGCATGAAGCTCTGTGAGATCCATTCTAAAGCGTCGCTTACTCCGACTCTTTTGCACCCAGCATCCCTCGTTTGGAAGCACCACCAACCCTGTGGTTTCTCAAGAAGTGTATCAATCAATTCCACAAATTGTGTCGATACAGAAGATGAACGTATTTTCGCCGTCCATACGTATAGGATGTTAAACTTCTTTTTGTCCGATCTCCAAAGACCCCAGCAAGGAATATTGTATGTCCCGTTCTGTCACTCGCCGCGCACTGACCACCGTAATTGCGGGGACGCTGCTCACTTTGGCGCACATGGCCTCAAGTGAGAGCCTCTTAGACGTTTATGAGATCGCGCTCGACAACGACGCGCAGCTCAGGGCTGAAACAGCACGGTATCGCGCTGACTTAGAACTCAAAACACTGTCTCTGGCACCCTTACTGCCTCAAGTGCGTGCGGGCGCCTCACGCGCCCTTCGCGACTCCCAGAACACCAGGCTCACCATTACAGAGTTCCAGGGTGGCCAAGTGGTGATTGACGACGTGACCAACGGGTCGCGCACGTTCACCAACAACTACGACATTAGCTTGTCTCAAACCCTGTTCGATCTTTCGGCTTGGTTTGACTGGAAGGCAGGCAGTAACCGCAGTGACCAAGCCGCATCGACGCTGGCTGCTGCTCAGCAAAATCTTATTGTTAGAGTCTCCGAAGCCTATTTTGGTGTGTTGCGGGCACAAGATAATTTGAGTGCAGCAAGGGCGCAAGAGCGTGCGCTGTCTCGCCAACTTGAGCAGACACGCCAGCGGTTCAATGTGGGACTCATTGCCATTACCGATGTCTATGAAGCAGAAGCGAGGCACGACCTTGCAGGCGTCACTCAAATTATCGAAGAAAATAATGTTGCTGTCGCACGCGAGCGGCTTTCTGTTCTGACCGGCCAAGCGCATGGTCAACTGCGGCTACTGAGTAGCGAGTTTGTACCGGAGACACCGACACCGACAGACCGCGCGGCCTGGGTCGACTTCGCGCTCGCCAATAACTTTGAGCTTGCAGCGTCTCGTCACGCGGAAGAGGCGGCCCGTCAAACAGCCAAATCCAGACAAATGGGACGTCTTCCCACCGTCAGCGCGCAAATAAGCTACTCCGAGAGCGACACCGACGGCGAAGTCACACCGCCAACCGCCTTTAACCTACCGCCTCGTTCTGAGGGTGAGAATGAGTCGTTCCAAATCCGCCTCGACCTCCCTCTTTATGCTGGGGGTGCGATCAGTGCGAATCGCCGAAGAGCCGCTGAACAGTTCAATGCGGCACGCGAAACGCGTATCAACTTGACCCGAAATACGGTCACAGCTGCCAGATCACTGCACATGACCGTAATGTCGGATGTGGCGCGTGTTAACGCCCGTAAACGCGCCATAAAATCGACTCAGAGTGCGCTCGATGCAACGACGGCCGGGTACGAAGTCGGCACTCGTAACATTGTCGACGTGCTCAATGCTCAAAACGCAGTTTTCTCTGCCCAACGCGATTACGCCAACAGCCGCTACGATTACGTGTTGAACAGCATGCGCCTCAAGGAAAACGCGGGCACGCTGTCACCCGAAGACATTGCCTCATTAGAAACCTTTCTCGTTGAACCGGCAGCGCCAACAGCTTCAGAAGACAGCTAACTAAAGCAGGTTTTTCATCAAGTCCAGCTGACGGCGGGTCGCCCCCCGCCGTGTTTCAATGAAGGCACGCGCCACTTGCGCCTCGTCGTCGATCCGATCTTCTGACCAAACACTCGCCAACTGGCGCGCAAGCTCAGACTCATCTTGAACAACGCGAATGGCGCCATTGCGCTCCATATCTTTGACGATTGTCGCAAAATTAATCACATGGGGCCCAGTCATCACCGCGCAGCCCCATGCGGCTGCCTCGATGGGATTATGCCCGCCTCTGGGCACCAGACTTCCGCCAATAAACGCTGCATCGGCGAGTCCCAGAAACGCACTGAGCTCGCCCAGTGTGTCGATCAGTAGAATGTCTGTGTCTGCGTGGAGCAGTGCTTGATCACTGCGCTTTTGAAAGCAGAGCCCCCTCGCGTCTAAAAGCTTAATGATCGCAGGCGTCCTATTTGGATGACGCGGTGCCAGCAGTAGTCGCGTCTTAATACCGCGCGCTTGCAGTGCAGCATACGCATCAAGCACCAACTGCTCTTCGCCTTCATGCGTACTTGCCGCTGCCCACAACGGTCGAGACCGACACTCGCTGCCAAGGTCCGCGCGAATATCCTCCAACTGCAATCGGCGCGCAGCAAGGTCAATGTCGAACTTTATGCTACCGACTGCGTGAAGACTCGCTTGGGTTGCGCCGATTTTCTTAAACCGTCTTAGATCCGACTTTGACTGACAGGCAATTAACGCAAAGTCACTGATCACGTCGCGCGTAAAATGACCAAATCGTGCGTAGCCCCGGGCAGATCGCGCCGACAGTCGGGCGTTAATCAACGCAACAGGAACCCCTTGCGTCTTGGCTGATCGCAACACATTAGGCCAAATTTCAGTTTCGACCATCACAACTAATTGGGGCTTCCAGTGCCGTAAAAACACGTCCGTCACAACCGGCAAGTCAAAGGGGAACCAAGTGTGTTCGACGCGATCGCCGAACAACGCCGTTGTTTGCGCCGAACCGGTGGGGGTCGTGTTCGTCACGAGCACTGCTTTGTCCGGCCACTCTTGAAGCAGGCGTTCAATGAGGGGTGATACGGCCAGTAGTTCACCGACCGACACCGCGTGCACCCAAATTAATCCATCGCCCGCACGCGTCCGCTTCGGCAAAAACAGCGCAAATCGCCGCCACCATTGCCGAGCGTAATCGGGCTCCCGCAGACCTTTAACGAACAAACGAAGGACTAAAAGCGGCGCAAGCAACGTGATCAACAAACTGTAAAAATAGCGTGACATAACTTCGATGCTACGAGGAACCCAGTGATACGTCCTATACTGACGCTTTTGCGGGGAGCCTACCATGGGCACAACAGAGTTTGACGGCGTAAAGGGCTTCCTGCCTCAAGAAGAGGCGCTACAACTGCTGGAATGGGCGTCGCAGGGCGCGTTGATAGGACCACTTTTGGAGATTGGGAGTTACTGCGGGTTGTCGACGTTGTGGCTCGCAAAAGCGGCAAGAGCAGCAAAAACCGTTGTCTTTGCCGTTGATCATCATCGCGGCAGTGAAGAGCACCAGGCGGGTGAGTTCTTCCACGACGAGACGCTGACAGATCAGGAGGGGTACTTCGACTCTCTCCCAGAGTTCCGACGCAATCTTAGAACGCATGCGGCAGAAGACGTCGTCATTCCTGTTGTGTCGACCTCAGCCAGACTCGCTGAGCACTGGACAACACCGCTTGGTTTTTTATTCATTGATGGCGGTCACAGCCTTCAAGCCGCACTGACCGATTACCGGAATTGGTCGCAACACGTGCAACGCGGTGGGCTCTTGGTGATTCACGATGTCTTCACGAGTGCCTCGGACGGTGGGCAAGCGCCTCATGCGATTTGGCGACTCGCAAAGCAGTCCGGGTTGTTTGAAGAAGTGGGCGCAGTCCAAAGTCTGCGCGCACTGCGGCGCTTATAAACTAGCCTTGGTGTTGACGACGCTCAAGTTGGGCGTGATCACGCGTGTCGACTTCAGTGAATAAACGACTCGCAGCGGTGTGTTGGCTCAACGCATCGGCGGCCAGTAATACCGCGCCTGACGTCCATGTCGGTTGCTCAAGCGGCCAGAGAATTTCTTCGACGAACTGGTAACCGGTCCAAAAAATGCCCTCGGCGTCTCGCCACTGCCATAACCCTTCAAATAACGTCCGGGCCCTGGTCAGGTCACCCACGCTCAGCAGCGCCATTGTCAGTTCACACGATTCAGCGACTGTCACCCACGGTTGATGATTTTCACAGCGACACCCTAACCCCTCCTCAATAAACTCATCCCATCGCGCGTTAATGCGCTCAAGGCCCTGTGCACCCTCGAAAACACCGGCAAGAACAGGGTAAAACCAGTCCATTGCGTAACGCGACTTGCTTTCCCAGTTGCGGTCGAATCGCTCAGGACGATGACGGAGCGCGGCGCCCAGCCGGCTTCGCGCATCGCGCCATGCGGGCTTTAAAACGCCCACAGTTCTTGCAATGTGCAGGGCACACTCCAGCGACTTATAGACCGAGCTGCTGCCCGTGACCAACGCGTCGTCCATGGGCACACCTGCGGTGTCGCAGGCCCAGGCCACTTCGCCGTGCTCAGACTGCATCGAGACCACAAAGTCGATGGCGCGCTCCACCGTTGGAAATAAGCGCGTCAAAAATGAGCGATCTTGGCTGATTAAATAATGATGCCAAACCCCGGTTGCAATGTACGCCACGTAGTTGGTTTCTCGGCGCGTCACATTTGACGGCTGACCCTTGATGTAAGACGCCCACCAGCTGCCATCATCAAGTTGCTCGGCCACCAGCCAGTCATAGGCGCGCTCGGCAGCGACAAACTCACCGGCAATACTCAAGCCCATTGCGGCTTCAGTGTGATTCCAAGGGTCCGTGTGACCCCCTTCAAACCAGGGGATTTCGCCGTTATCGCGCTGTGAGGCGAGCAGGTAGTCAACGGTTGGGCGCAGCGCATGATCAGGATAAGGGAGGGGCGGGAGAGTCGTCATACAGCGAGCCTAGCGGTTTTGAGCACGGTCAAAATACAGAACCACGCTCTTGCCCATCCACGGGTTAAAAAGCGCGTCGAGGGTCTTGGTCAGCCACGGGCGTTTCATCAAGTCCCACACCAAAAACCGGTGATACAGACTCAAAATCTTTGGTTCCTTTGTCACGTGCCAAAACAGGCACTTCAACCACCAGTAGGGCACATGCAGCGCGTGTGCACCGTGTTGTCGTGTGCCTTGAAATCCGTAGCGTTCTACTTCTCGACGGAGGTGACGCGCATTAAAAATACGAATATGACCCCCGGGGGTGCGGCGATAGTCGTCACACAACATCCAGCATATCCACTCGGGCCACTGGCGAGGCACACTAATGCAAAGACGACCATCCGGCTTCAATACGCGGTCAATTTCCTCAAGAAAACTCAAATAATTTGGAATGTGCTCAAGAACCTCAGAGCAGATCAGCCGGTCAACTGAATGATCAGCCAAAGGAAGGGACATGCCGTTAGCTTGGACAAAATCAACCGCGCCCTGTGGCGCGTGTGGCGTCATATCGGCGATGCGAGACTGTGCCGTTTTGAGATCGTCTAACGACAGATCAACGCCCACCACACTGACGTCGTCCTGCAAATACGCGGTCAATGAGTGTCGGCCCTCGCCACACCCCAGATCCACACAGACCTGTCCGGGTGCTAAATCGAAGTACTCAAAATCAACCGTTAACATTGCGCCAGACGTTCTCGATAGTAGACTTCCATTCGCTCAGCGCATCGATCCCAGCTAAAATGCTGTTCAACACGCTTAAGCCCGCGTGCCGAATACTCGGCTCTGAGCGACTCATCGTCAAACATTCTTCGAATCGCGGCTTCTAGAGCCTGGGCGTCTCCAGCCGAAACCACCAGTCCCGCCTCGGCAACAACTTCCGCAAGCGCGCCACCGTTGGTACTGACCAAGGGGACGCCACACGCCATGGCTTCAACAGCAGGCAACCCAAACCCCTCGTACAACGAAGGAACGACCGCAATCGACGCCTGAGCGTATTTCCTGACCATATCCTCGTCACTGATGCCCTTAAAACAATCGACATGGTCCACTAAATGGAGGTCGTGCATTAACGTCTCTGTCTCACCACCGGGTTTAGGTCGACCAACCAAGGTCAGCCGCAGCCCAGGAAAACTGGGGAGTAGTGCAGCCATTGCGTGAAGCAACGTCGCCAAGCCCTTTAGAGGCGCATCGGCAGACGCGGTCGTCATTAATCGGTGTTCCTCTCGGTCGTGGTTATTGAGCGGTTTAAACAGTGTCGTATCGACCCCGAGATGCATTACTGAAATCGCCTTTGGGTCTACACCAAAATCCTCGGCAATGTCGGCCGCAGAGGCGCTCGAAACCGTGACCACCGATTGGAGTTGGGGCGCGACACGTTTTTGCATCCGCAAAAAACCGTGCCAACGGTGGATGAGAGCGCGCATGTACCACCGTGGCTCAGACGCCAGCGCCACGCGGTAGTCACGGGTTATGGGATGATGGATCGTGGTGACCAGTGGTACCCCTCGGCGCTGCAGTTCGAGCACACCATCGGCAATAGTTTGATTGTCGTGGACAATATCAAACTCACCGCCACGACCGGCAAACCACTGCTTCACACGCTCGCCAAACGTATAAGGCTCCGCGAATCCACCCGTGAGTTTGCTGAACCACTCAATGCGCTCAAGACGCGACAGTAATTGCCGTAGCCGAATTGACCGCAAACCATGCTCGTAAAGGTCCAAGCTCGGCAGCTGCACAAGCGCAATATTGTCATCGAGCACCGGGTAGGGCGGGCCGGAGATGACCGTCACCGTGTGTCCTCGCTTTGCGAGGGACCGGGACAAATATTTTAGATACACCCCCTGCCCACCCGAATGAGGTGCAGACCGATACCCGAGCAGCGCAATACGCAGTGGGCGCGTGGTCAACGGCTCAAGAGGTGGCAATGGGGAGGGTGCTCGAGAATTCACACAGACGGTCCTAAAGTTGGCAGGCAGTATGCCAATACTGATTTTGTGACACAAGAAATGACCGCGTTAATGGGGTTTTAACGCGCGCGCTACACGAGCCTCTGACGGATCCACGCAATGCACGTGTCAATAATCTCGTCCCGCTCAGGCTCATTAAAGAGCTCATGGTACATGCCAGGATAAACCGTCAGGTGCTTGTCAGACGCGCGGAGCGCCTCAATGAACTGACGAGACGCAGGCACCGAGGTGAGCTGATCCTCCTCGCCGTGAAGCAGCAATACAGGCAGCGTTATGTGGCCCGCATTGTCCACGACAAACTGCCCTTCATCAAAGAGTGAGACCACCATTCTGGCCGGAATATTGTCGTGGTGAACCAGCGGGTCGGCGACGTAAGCCTCGACAACTGAGGGGTCCCTTGAAACGGCCTTTGCGTCTATTTCCAGCGCCTTTGAAGCGGGCAGTAGGGCGCTCAAGACTCTCAGCAACGCCACCTGCCACCGCGGGGGTGGGGTCGGCACGCCCAGAGCGGGTCCGGTGAGAATAAGACCGCTGTAGTCGTCTTGCGCGTCCAGCATCAAGCGCGCAGCAATGAGGCCACCCATGGAGTGCCCCACCAGTGTCACGGGAAGGTCTGGGCACTGATCTGCGATCTCAGCTCGGAGCTCAGTCACGCCTTGCGTTAGTTCGCTAAATTCCTTGATAAAGGCGCGCTTTCCTGGCGAGTGCCCGTGACCGATATGGTCCAACGCGTAAACGTGCAACTGTTGACGAATAAATGCTTGGGCCACGTAGTCATAGCGGCCCGAGTGCTCTCCCAACCCGTGACTGATCAGCACGACGCCTTGGGGGACACCCTCGGCAGCCCAGTGCCGGTAGAAAATACCACTCTTGAGACTGCTCGTAGACGCCACCATCGCAATTTTCCTTGTGTTCGAGGCTAGCTGACCGGTGTCAACCACTCCGCATATTGCGCCTCGCGTCCGCGCACAGTATCCAAGTAAATCGACTGGAGCTTCTCAGTCAAAGGACCGCGGCTTCCTGAGCCAATCGGGCGACTGTCGAGCTCGCGAATCGGAACGACTTCCGCCGCGGTACCGGTAAAAAAGGCCTCATCAGCGATGTAAACCTCATCGCGGGTAATACGACGTTCTTTAACTTGGTAGCCCAAATCAGCGGCAATCCGGAAAATACTGTCTCGTGTTATTCCTTCAAGGCACGAGGTGAGTTCTGGTGTGTAAATTGTTCCATCGCGAACCAAAAACACATTCTCACCACTGCCCTCTGCCACGTAGCCTTCGTTATCCAAAAGCAGTGCTTCCTCACACCCTGCATCGAGCGCCTCTCGAAGCGCCAAAATCGAGTTGATGTAATTACCGTTCGCCTTGGCCTTACACATCGTAATGTTCACGTGATGGCGCGTGTAGCTGGACGTTCGAACACGGATACCGCGGTCGCGCGCCTCGGGGTCCATATAAGAAGGCCATGGCCAGGCCGCTACCATCACGTGGGTTTTCAGATTATCGGCGCGCAGACCCATGCCCTCAGAGCCTAAAAAGCACATCGGCCGAATGTACCCTTCCTTGAGATTATTCACTCGAACGACTTCGCGCTGCGCCTCATTGAGCGTGTCCTTGTCAAAAGGCATGTCCATTTGCAAAATTTTGGCCGAACGAAATAAGCGATCTGTGTGTTCTTTCAAGCGGAAAATACACGCGCCTTGATCTGCCGTTTCGTAGGCACGAACACCCTCAAACACCCCTAATCCGTAGTGAAACGTGTGGGTAAGCACGTGAACTTTGGCTTCTCCCCAAGGGACAAGCTCACCGTCAAGCCATATCGATCCAGTCAATTGAGACAGGTCCATAATCTATCCTTAGTAAACTTCCAGGCATCGCCTGCAAGTGATCATAAATTCGGTAACAAGCGCGTGCAGATTGCGTTTGCTTGTGTCATTAAGTCGGCCGCGACTGCCGCGTCAGCGTCGGTTGCATAAGACATCGCAGCGCGATGCATTACCGAGCGCAAACCTAAGTACGCATCGCGAAGACCTTTGGCGTCACCAGGACTCAACACCTCACACTGTTCGAGCTCATCGAGTATCCGCACGACATCGGACCACCGCGCCACACCGGGGTGCTGCGTCGCGTGCCTAAGCACGAGGTATTGGACCACAAATTCGATATCGACAATACCGCCGCGACCGTATTTAACTGTTGCTCGTTGTGTTTCGGTGCGGACCACCGGTTGGTGCTCTCGCATTTTACGTCGCATCGAGGTCACCTCTTCACCCAACACCTCAGGGTGACGCGGATTCGCCAAGATCTTCGCTCTTAGTGCCTCCACTTGCTGAACGAGCGGGGGGTCGCCCGCAATGACGCGCGCCCTCACCAAGGCCTGGTGCTCCCACGTCCAGGCGTCTTTGCCTAAGTAACGATCTAATGAGGCAAAGGAGGTCACCAGCAGGCCCGAGTCGCCGTTAGGTCGCAACCGAAGATCAACTTCATACAGTCGGCCACCCATCATGTTGGTGGAAAGCATGTGAATAACCCGCTGTACGAGGCGTGTGAAGAAGCGCTGATTTTCGATCGACTTGGCCCCGTCGGTAAATCCGTTCTCACCACTGCAGACAAAAACCAGGTCGAGGTCTGACTCATAACTCAGCTCTAAACCGCCCAGCTTTCCATAAGCCATAACGCAAAAGCCTGCACCATCGCCAGGCTGCCCGTATTTATCAATCAACTGTTGCTGCGCGATGGCGACGGATCGCTCAACAATGACTTCCGCTAAAAAGCTTAAATTGTCACTGACCTTCATCAGCGCAATTGAACCTTCAAGCTCACTGGCCGCGACACGAAAAGCGATCGCGTCTTTAAACCGCCGAAGGTGCTGCATGACCGCTTCAAGGTCATCAAATTCAATAGAGGCCATCACCGAATCAGCGAGCTGCTGGATGTCTCGCTTGCTGGGCGCGGTCAGTAGCCGATCTGGAAACAAAAGCTCATCAAGTAACTCAGGAGACTCGACTAACTTGTCAGCAATGGGTCGACTTTTAGCCACCAGGTCCACAAGGCGTGATAAAGCGCGCGGGTTTTCACTGAGCAGCACGAGGTAGGCGCTGCGCTTGAGGACGGACGTTACAATCGCCAGTACGCGTTGCAGTACTTGTGCCGGGTCACTGTAGCGATCAACCGCCTTCACGATGAGCGGCAGCGTTTTCTGCAGCCGCCGACTGCCCTCGGGCTCCATGACCCGAAATCGGGTCTCAGCAACAAACAGCGTCATTTGTGCTGCGAGATCTTGCTCCGAGACCACCTGCAGTGCTTTCAACGCATTGAGGTCGAGTGCAGGCGCCTCAGTGTCAATGCCAACAATCAACTGACTGTGCTCGGAAGTTGTCTCGAGCAGGGCGTCAAATGCCGTTGCAATGATCGTTCGGCTACGCTGACACTCAGTATAAAACGCGTCCCAGCTGTCGTAGCGCAGCAGTAGACAGAGCCCTGAACGCGCCTCGTCCGTCTCGGGTATGGCGTGTGTTTGCTCGTCACGCAGGGCTTGTATCGCGTGCTCTACTTGCCTTAGATACCGATACTGCTCGAGCAATGTTTGCGCGCTTTCGTGCGCCAAGCACTCCGCCTCAGACAGTGCCTTAGCGGCCTCTTGAAACCCCGCTTTCTGAATTGCGGGTATCCGACCCCCTCGGACAAGTTGGTGCGACTGCACCACGAACTCCGCTTCTCGGATGCCGCCAGGTCCGCGCTTAATATCACTGCTTAAGCCTTTCGACACACGCTCGGCGTCAATCAGCGCCTTCATATCTCTCAAGCCATCAATGACGCTAAAGTCGGTGTAGCGCCGATAAACAAACTGTTGAGCCAGTTGTTCAAAGGCGCGTGTTTGTTCCAACGTGCCTGTAATACAGCGCGCCTTAAGCAGCGCATAGCGCTCCCAGTCGCGCCCGTGCTGTTGGTAGTAATTTTCGAGCGATTGATAACTTGCGACCAAGGCGCCACTCTCACCAAAGGGTCTGAGTCGTGTATCCACCCGAAAAACACGACCTTCTTGTGTCACCGTGTCGATCAGCCGAATCACCCGTTGCGCGACGCGAGTAAAGAACTCCTGATTACTGGTGCTCGAGCGACCTCCCTGTGTCGATCCGGACTCGTCATAAGCAAATATAATGTCAATATCGGATGACAGATTGAGCTCGCGCCCTCCCAGCTTGCCCATGCCGATAACAATCAGACCTTGTACCGAGCCGGTGTCGTCGCCTATCGGCTGGCCGAACCGCTGAGTGACCTCGGTATTGGCCACGCGGACCGCGACCTTAATCACAAAGTCAGCGAGCGCGCTCATTGCCACCAGTGTCTCGTCGAGCCCGGACTGGCTGGTAAAACTTCGCCAGACGATGTGCAGCATGGCGCGTTGGCGCAAGACGCGCAGATCAGCGCTGATGGCCACTTCCGAGCGGGTTGGGTCAAGACGGGCATCGAAGTCAGTGAAAATTGCTGAAAGGGCGCTCGTAGTGAGATCGGCTTCGTGTTCCAACCAGTCAATTTGACGTTCAAACAGCGCTCTAAAAAACGCACTGGCGCGCAACAGGCGCTCAGCATCACCGCGAGTTGCTGCCTGGTCTAAATCACTCACTAGTCGGTTGAATCGATCAACACCGACACGTTGGGTCAGCAGCGCAATTTGATCTTCAACGGACATAGAAACTCGTCTCACTTTTACAGCCGAGGCCAACGCGTCGCGGCTCAAACGGCCCGCGTCGGCGAGAGGCTAAGGCTAGGAACAGTAACCAACTCCTAATATACTCCCATCCGATCGATGCTCGTCGTGCTTTTTACCCGCAACGTCACTATTACTTAAGCCAAGTCACAACAGCCTCACAGGGTTTTCAGATGGAAATAATTGCAGCCAGCAACGAGATCACGCTGTTAGTAGCCCTAGGTTTTGGCACTTTAAGCGTGTGGGACACCGTCGCTAATGCGTGCACGCCTGTTCGCTCGGCGTTACCGGTGCTTGTCATGCGCTCCTCTTACCCCTTCGACATCTCAGTGCGCTAAGAATGGCCGAATTAACAACTCAAACTGACACCTTGGACTGGTTCAGAAACACCGCGCCCTACATCAATACGCATCGTGGGACCACGGTCATCGTGGGTCTGCGTCACGGTGCGACGACTCATCACAATTTTATTAACGTGGTTCACGATCTTGCGCTGATGCAGTCGCTGGGACTGCGGCTCGTCATTGTCCACGAGCACCAGCCAATGCCATTGACCCCAGTGCCGTCAGAGGCCATGGAGACGTTAATCGCATCGACTCTGGACGCGCGAACACAAATCGAGCGAATGTTTTCGATGGGTCTTCCTAACTCGCCGCTGCACAACGCGAGATTACGCGTCATCTCGGGAAACTTTGTCACGGCACGCCCAGTCGGTGTGATTAACGGGGTTGATCATGGCGCTCGAGGCCTTGTTCGACACGTCGATGTTGGCGGCATTACCCACGCGTTAGATGGGTCGTCCATTTGCCTTTTATCCGCACTGGGTTACTCCCCTGCCGGTGAGTTATTCGCCTTGGATGCGCTCGATGTGATGCGCGTTGTCGGCAGAAGTATCGGTGCTGATAAGCTTATTATCATGTCTGACTTTAACGGTATCGAAGCCGCAGACGGCAGTCTTTATCGGCAGCTGACGGTCGATTCGGCGCGCAGTGAGGTGCTGACAGCAACGGCTGCGCAACGCGAATGCATTGCGCTTGCCTGTGATGCCTGCGACGCCGGCATTCCGCGCGCACACCTCATCAGCTTTCAGGCCGACGGTGGCCTGCTCAAAGAGCTCTACACCCACGACGGGGTCGGCACTATGATTTCGCCGGGCGAATACGAGCAACTTAAACCTGCCGAAGCGCATGACCTCGCCGGTATTATTGAATTAATTAGGCCACTGCAACGCGAAGGGGTGTTAGCCGAGCGGTCAAACGATCAGATAGAGCGTGATCTAACGCACTACACCGTCGTCACGAAAGACAGTCGTGTCATCGCTTGCGCCGCATTGATCAAAAACAATGACAGCGACATTGCTGAAATCGCAAGCGTCGCCACCCACCCCGACTATCGTGACTCCGGTTGGGGAGAGCGACTCATCGAGAGACTCGTCCAAGACGCAAAAGAATCTAACATCCGTCGTGTTTACGTACGTACCACGCAGACCGGGCACTGGTTTCAAGAGCTGGGTTTCAAGGCCGTTGCTGAAACCGAGCTGCCGGACATAGAACGCCAGAAAGCCCAGCACGACCGCAATTCGAACATTTTGGTCCGCTCACTTGGTTAGCGGCACACTGAATCACTGGAGAAAGTAGATGCCTGAGTATCGCTCACGAACATCGACCGCTGGACGCAATATGGCGGGGGCGCGAGCGCTTTGGCGCGCAACCGGCATGACCGATGGCGACTTCGAGAAGCCGATCATCGCGGTGGTCAATTCGTTTACCCAGTTTGTGCCCGGTCACGTGCACCTTAAGGACCTGGGTCAACTCGTTGCACGAGAAATTGAACAGGCCGGTGGGGTGGCTAAAGAGTTCAACACCATTGCGGTGGACGATGGCATCGCCATGGGCCACGACGGCATGCTCTACAGCTTGCCGTCGAGAGACATCATTGCCGATTCTGTTGAATATATGGTGAACGCGCATTGTGCAGATGCCATGGTTTGTATTTCCAACTGCGACAAAATTACACCGGGAATGCTCAACGCTGCGATGCGCCTCAACATTCCCGTCGTCTTCGTCTCAGGCGGGCCGATGGAGGCCGGCAAAACAGCGCTCTCCGAACACAAACTCGACTTAGTGGATGCCATGGTGATTGCTGCTGACAGCAGCGCTGACGACGCCAAGGTAGACGCCTACGAGCGTTCTGCCTGCCCCACTTGTGGGTCCTGCTCGGGCATGTTTACTGCGAATTCGATGAATTGCCTAACCGAAGCGCTGGGTCTGAGCTTACCGGGTAACGGCTCCTTGCTCGCCACCCACGCCGATCGAAAAGCACTGTTTCTTGAGGCCGGGCGCACCGTTGTGGCGCTGACGCGACGCTACTATCTCGAAGACGACGAGACCGTACTGCCGCGCAACATTGCCAGCCGTGCCGCATTTGAAAACGCCATGAGTCTGGATATTGCCATGGGGGGTTCCACGAACACGATTTTGCACCTGCTTGCAGCAGCGCAAGAAGCAGAACTGGATTTCACGATGACCGATATCGATGTGCTGTCGCGTGGTGTTCCACAACTCTGCAAAGTTGCGCCGAGTACACCGCTTTACCACATGGAAGACGTTCACCGCGCCGGTGGTGTGCTCGCGATTTTAGGCGAACTTGCGCGCTCGGGGCACTTGAACACCGAATGCCACACGGTGCACAGCCCGACGATTGGCTCCGCCATTGCATCCTGGGATATTGCAACCACCGACAACGCCGTTGCATTGTCACGATTTAAAGCGGGACCAGGAGGCATACCCACACAAGAGGCGTTTAGTCAGTCGACACGTTGGCCCACGCTTGATCTGGATCGCGAGGGCGGCTGTATCCGCTCGGCTGATCACGCGTATTCTCAAGAGGGCGGCTTAGCCGTCTTGTTCGGTAACATTGCTGAGGACGGTTGTGTCGTCAAAACCGCCGGTGTAGACGACGAGCTGCTTGTCTTTGAGGGCACTGCCCACGTTTGCGAAAGCCAAGAGGACGCCGTGGCTGACATACTTGAGGATCGGGTGAAAGCCGGTGACGTCGTTATCGTTCGTTACGAAGGTCCCCGCGGCGGACCGGGCATGCAAGAGATGCTCTACCCCACCAGCTACATTAAATCTAAAGGACTCGGAAAAGCCTGTGCTCTGATTACTGATGGCCGCTTCTCGGGTGGCACATCCGGGCTTTCGATCGGCCACGTCTCGCCCGAGGCCGCGGCAGGTGGCGCTATTGCGCTGGTGAGAAACGGCGATAAAATCCAGATCGATATTCCCAACCGAGCCATCAATATGCAGGTCACTGACACTGAGCTCACTCAGCGGCGAGCTGAGCAAGCAGCGAGCGGATTTAAGCCCGTCAAAACACGTCCCCGTAAAGTCAGTCCAGCACTAAAGTTTTACGCTAAAACAGTGACCAGCGCCGACCGTGGTGCCGTGAGAGACCTGTCACTGCTCGAGGACTAGGCGCTCCGCTAAATCAGGGACAAGCAACGCATCAATGTCGTTGATTAAGCCGCTCAAGAAGCGCTGCAGATGCTTATCTTGGCGCTCGGTTCGCGTGTTAATGAGGTCAACCAAGAGCGCAAGTATGATGTCGCCGTTGCGCTCGATCCCTTCTATGTACTCAGGCGTACGCGCCTGCGATCGAGTGTCTCCCAGGAAACGGACTTGGGACTGCCAATCGGGTGCTTTGCGCTCAAGTATTGCTCGCAGTTTCGCGCCCCACACGGCGCGGTCTCGGTGCCAAAGGTGATCTAAGCGCGTCAGTTTTATCGCCTCCGCCTCTATAAGCGCCTTCTGCGCCTTACTCAGCCGCCCCATTAAGCGCTTCGCAAGACCCGCAAGAGAGTCCGAGGAATCTTGGTAATACGTTTGCTCATCACGGGTCAGGCGCTTTGTCGCGTAGTCTTCTTGTTGCCGATCAACCTCGGTTAAAAAGTCTTGAATCTGACGATCTGAGAGGTCTTCGGCGCTGAGCAGCAGAAGATCTACCAGCCTTATTTGCATCCGATCGGCCGCCGCTTCAATCGATTCTGAGATGGCTACAGCTTCTTGAAGTGTTACGCCATCGCCCAAGGCATGGCGCGAGGACACAATGAACTGTCGATATTGTGGCAACTCGTCACGGCGATGCCAGTCGAAAAACTGCTGCAAATGAGTGTCAAAGGCGACTTGCTGGTCACGATTAAGGTCAACATAGTCATCAATAATCCAGCGCACAAAAGTATCGGCGCGGTTGTAAATGAAGCGGTTAGCGGAACAGCCGGTAAGAACAACCACGACAAGACAACCCGCAACCAGGCGGGCAGTGCCTAAACGCGCCAGACACCGCATTCAGGCGGCTAATCGCGCAGTGTCACCGCCGCTTAATTTAGCGCCGTAAAGCGCTTCATCGGCCCGCTCAAGCCAGTCTTCAGATGATGCAGAGTCATTCACACAACACACGCCAAAAGAAACCGAGAAACTGGGCTGGCCGCTCAACAAATGCTCTCTTACGAGTTGCCGGATATCATTTGCAACCGTCAACGCTGCATGTGACTTCGCATCTGCGAGGATCAATGCAAACTCATCTCCGCCTATACGAAACAATAAGTCCGAACCACGAACACGTTCTCGAACTATTCGAGAAAATGAGATCAGCACATCATCTCCAGCACGATGACCAAAGCTATCGTTAATGGCCTTGAGGCCATCAACATCGATTATCACTAAACTGGAAATACGGTTTGTCCGGACAAACTCAGCGCGCATTGCACTCAGTTGCGTTAGCAAATAACGCCGATTCAACGCGCCGGTCAGGACGTCACTCGACGCTAACTGCAGTTGACGATGTACCTGCACTTTTGCAAAGTGAACCACAATACCGGATGAAACCGCCAACATTACATTTTCCGGCACAAGAGGATTAGTTCCAGCGAGCGCGATGATCATCAAAATTACGGCTAAGCCGGACACCGCAACGACCAGCGTCGGTAACAACCCGATCCAAATCAAGAAAAATGGCAGGATGCACATCAATTGATGGCTCACACCGTGAATAACCTGCACGCTAATATTACAAACCATCACGATCATGAGCGCATGTAGGCTCGCAATCATGTGACGTGACGAGGAGTGTACCCGCCAGGTGAAAACGAGCGCCAAAAATGCAACGAAAAGAGAAAGCCACATCGCGACGTGGGGCTCTTCCCGCCGAATAATATTGAGCAATCCGCCAGCAGTTATAAACGCCGATAAATAGAGTATCGATGATCGCGTGATATCGCGGAAATCAGCGCTCTCGAAAGGCGAGGGCTGATGAGGCGCATCATAGCGTCCGTCGTCGTCTTTGACTGTTTTGGTAAACGGATTTCGCATTGAGCATCTATCCCCAGGACTGTTGTTTTTTCTTACAAGATCAAAAATATAGGTTATTCGTTGCAAAAAATACGACGCAACTCCTTCACTCCCTAGCTCTCGCTACATTAGGCCGCGCGCACCACAGGTCCGACATGTCGATGCAGACCGGATAAAATTGCGCTCATAGTGGCATGGACAATATCAGTACTGCGCCCTACACCACATACTCGGCTGCCATCAATGGCGAGCTGAACATAACAAATAGCCTCCGCATCTGCGTCCGAACCCAACGTGTGTTCACTGTACTCGACGACAATAATCTTGTGGCCCGTATGCGAAGAAATGGCATCGGTGAAAGCCCCAACAACACCCGCCCCCTTGCCGGACAAGGTCGGCGAGCCCTCGAGTCCTGAAATCTGAACCGTAAGGCGGTCGACACGCTCGTCCCGCGATAGTTGGTAGTTACCCACGGACAGCCGTGCACCACTTAAGTGATAAGTGTCTAAAAAAAGATCGTAAATATCCTTGGATTGAACTTCAGTTTCAGAACGTTCTGCCATGGCTTGTACTGCCGCGCTAAAATCAACTTGTAGCCAGCGAGGCAAATCGAGCCCGTAATCCCGATTTAAAACGTACGCCACACCACCTTTACCCGACTGACTGTTGATGCGAATCACTTCTTGGTAACTACGCCCAATATCCGCAGGATCAATGGGCAGGTAAGCAACTTCCCACAGACTTTTGCCGTCTCGCCGCGCTAGACACTTGTTAATGGCATCTTGGTGGCTGCCAGAAAATGCGGTAAACACCAGCTCGCCCGCATAGGGGTGTCGCGGATGCAATGGCAACTGCGTGCACTCTTTGCAGACCGCGATCATCTCGTCCATTTTTGAAAAATCGAGTTTAGGGTCAATGCCTTGACTGTAAAGGTTCATGGCCATGGTCACGATGTCCATGTTACCCGTGCGTTCGCCATTGCCCAGCAGCGTGCCTTCAATTCGATCCGCACCCGCCAACAGACCCAGCTCGCTTGCTGCAACTGCGCCGCCGCGGTCGTTGTGGGTGTGTAACGAGACCAGTAGCGCCTCACGATGGTTCACGTGGTCACAGAACCACTCAATTTGATCCGCATAAACATTCGGCGTGCTCACCTCGACCGTCGCCGGGAGGTTGATAATCATTTTGTTCTCAGGCGTGGGTTGAATCACGTCGATCACGGCATTACAAACATCGACGGCAAAGTCCATTTCAGTGCCGGTAAAGCTCTCGGGACTGTACTCAAACACCCACTCCGTATCGGGGTAATTTGCCGCTACCGACTTGACTAACTGCGCACCTTTCACCGCAATGTCGGTAATGCCCGCCCGATCTAGAGCAAACACGTAGTCGCGCTGAACTGTCGACGTGCTGTTATAGAAGTGAAGCACCGCTCGCTTACATCCTTTCAACGCCTCAAAAGTACGGACGATCAGTTCTTCGCGTGCTTGAGTGAGCACTTGCACAGTGACGTCCTCAGGAATACGACCTTCGTCGATTAACTTCCTCAGAAAGTCGAAGTCATGCGACGAAGCTGACGGAAAGCCCACTTCAATTTGTTTAAACCCTAAAGCAATCAACAGCTCCCACAGGCGCAGCTTTTTATCGGCCGTCATAGGATCAATGAGCGCCTGATTGCCGTCGCGTAGATCAACGCTGCACCACTGTGGTGCCCGGGTTAAAACCGCATCCGGCCACCGGCGATTCACTTTCTTCAGTGGCTGATAAGTCGGGTATTTACGGTAATCAAATGCCCCAAAATCTTCCGTGCTCATTACAGACTCTCGCAGTTGTTCTTTTAAGCGACGAAGTATAAGGACTTCCGCTTGGATTTAAATGGCGAATTTATCACCAAAAACCTCGTTTAATAGCGAAAAAACGCGTATATAATTATTTAAGAGTTAAATAAACCAATAAGAAGATAATGAACGATATAAATGGTCTCGACAGAATCGATCTGCGCCTGCTGTCACTACTGCAACGCGACGCCAGTCTAAGCAACCTTGAGGTGGCGGAGCGCGTAGGACTGTCACCCACGCCTTGCGCCCGTCGGATTAAGCGGCTGCTCAGCGAGGGATTCATACAACGCCAAGTTGTCATACTGGATCAAGAGAAGCTGGGGCTTGATCTTACGGTGCACGTCAGCATTTCAATGGACCGACACACGCCTGACCGATTTGAAAACTTCGAGGCGGAAATAGCCACCTACGACGAGGTTGTCGACTGCTCCGTCGTAACCGGCCAAAGTGCCGACTACTTACTGCGTGTCATCGTTAAGGACATGAAACACTTTGAAGCGGTATTGCTGGGGAAGCTGACACGGATACCGGGTGTCACCGGGGTGCACTCGAGCTTTGTGCTGAGAAAGGTGATTAGCCGAACAGAAGTACCGCTCGGCTAAGCCCGGCTCTAGTCGGTCGCGCTGGCCGCCCGTTGCAAACGGGCAAGCTCTTTGTCAGCAAGGAAGGCTGCAATTTTAAGCATATTGGCTTGACTGCCCGCCTGTCGCGTATCGATCCGGTACTTTCCGTTCACCATGAGCGATGGTGTTCCATTGATCCGAGCACCCTGAGTTCTTGCGGCCGCCTGGCGAACCATACTGTCGATCCCAAATGAGCCGTACGCACGATCAAAATCCTTCGACGCCACACCATTTTCAACGAACACTGCGCGTACCGCTTCAGGCGTTGCCAGTCGCTTTCGCTGTCGATGAACCGCATTGAAAACAGCGCCGTGCATCGGGTCGATGACGTCAAGAACCTGCGCTGTGTAATACGTTTTAGCGAGTAACTTCATGCCGGCGTTGTTATTAAAGACAACCGGCGTTCGCTGCACGACGACGCCTTCAGGCAGCCGAGTCTCGAAGGACTCAAGCAACGGCTCGAAGTTGTAGCAGTGGCCACACCCGTAAGAAAAAAACTCAGTGACCACAATCTGATCACTAATCCCCGTGTGTACCTTGGGCTCAATCAGCTCGTAATGCACACCCTCTTGGTACTGCGCTTGCGCAGCGACGCCCATTGAAAGCAGTGCGAAAACGGTGATGGTTACAGTTCTTAGTATCGCCATCATGCGGGTGGTTCCCCTCGATTAACTTGCGTTATTGCAGACCTGCAACATAACTTGCGACTGCCTTGATCTCAAGGTCACTCAGGCCAAATGCAATGGTTCGCATGATCATACTGTCGCCACCGTTGGTACGTCCGCTCTCGTCCTCGTAACCCAGACGAAACATTTCAAGCTGCTGTGCGATGTAATCGGCGTGCTGTCCGGCCAGCCCTGGGAACCCACCCGGGCCATTGCCCTTACCAGACGGGCTGTGACAGCCTGAACAGGCGGCAACTTTACGCTCTGCAATACCGGCAAGATAAACCTTTCGACCCAAGGCCAGAAGCTCGGGGTCAGTTGTACCCAAGGTGCGTGTCTGCGCGTCATAAAACGCGGCAATGTCTGCGAGCTGCTGGTCGGTCATGTTATCGACCTGACCTGCCATAAGCGCCACCGGACGACGACCGTCGCGGATGTCCTTCATTTGCTTGAGCAAGTAGCGCTCACCCAGGCCAGCAAGCTTTGGAAACGTCGGCGCAAGACTGTTTCCATCTGCTCCGTGACATGCAGTGCACGAGGCGACCAGTGCCTCGCCCGCAGCCGCATCACCCTTCATAACGCCGTCAGCGAGTGAGGTGCTAGCCGCAACTAAAAATGCCACCGCCACAATTGCGCGATTAAAGATCATCCTGAACTCCTTGTTCCCCAATTACTGTGGGGCTGCCATGTAGGTGATGAGGGCTTTGTAGTCGTCGTCGCTACAGCCGGCGCAGAGTCCGCCGGGAGGCATAACACCCAAACCGTTCTTAACAGAGGCAACCAATGCCTCCATGCCTTTTGCTAACCGCGGCTCCCATTGTGCTGGGTCGCCTGTTTTCGGCGCACCGGCCACACCCACCGCATGGCAAGCACCGCACGATGCTGCGTATTGCGCGGGCTGCTCTGCCGCTTGGACAGATGCTGTTGCCAGTAGTGCTGCGGCTGTGATCAGTACGAATTTTATGACATTTACTTTCATTTTTTCACCCTCTAATCCGGCGTGAGGTCCGGCTAATGCTGTGATTATATCGCTATACCCACGTAAACTGGCTCGGCATTATAGTCACTGAACCGAAAACACCAAACATTACGTGGATTACTGTCATTAATACGCCCAATAAGTTTCAAAAGCTTAATTATAAGTGCACTGAATTTTTACAATCTGCCAGCGCCTTAAGCAATGCGCCTGCAGACGTGGGGGCAGAGGTCGCGTTCGCCGGTCGCAGTAACGCGGGTAAGTCCAGTGCCATTAACGCACTCACGCGTAACAGCAAACTCGCGAGGACCTCCCGCACACCCGGACGCACCCAACTCATTAATTTCTTTACGGTTGATGAACATATTCGACTGGTCGACTTGCCGGGATACGGATTTGCCAAAGTCCCTCTTAAAGTCAAACAAGAGTGGAACAAACAGCTCGAGCAATACCTTCGCCTGCGCCAAAGTCTCAATGGGCTGGTGTTACTCATGGATATTCGCCACCCCTTGAAAGATTATGACCGCCAAATGATCGAGTGGGCCGTTGTCACTGAAATGCGTGTCCATATTTTGCTTACAAAAAGTGACAAATTAAAACGAGGGCCGGCAAAAAGTACGCTGTTAACGGTCCAAAAAGAGCTGAAAGCGCACGAGAACTGGGTCTCAGTTCAACTCTTTTCATCACTCTCGCACGACGGCATGGATGAGTTACAGCGAACCCTGAACAGGTGGCTTGCACTCCCCAGCGAGGAAGGCTCAGAACAGGGACCGGTTGTCAGTGGTGAGGCGCCCTAGTGGGCCTCATCCCAATTCAAACCCACACCCACTTCGGTTAAGAGCGGCACTTTCAGGTCAATGACACCGGCCATGCGCGCGGTCACTTCATCGCACAGCGTTGCGCAGGCGCTATCGGCAACCTCGAACACAAGTTCATCGTGGACCTGCATGATCATCTTCGCGTCGATCGCCGAATCAGTGAGCCAGTCATCAACCGCAATCATCGCCAATTTTATAATGTCGGCGGCCGTGCCTTGCATCGGCGCGTTAATTGCCGTGCGTTCAGACGCCAGTTGCCGTTGCTTATTGCGCGCGTTGATCTCGGGTAAGTAGAGCCGTCGGCCCAACAGTGTTTCCACAAACCCCTGCTCGTGTGCGAGCGCTCGTGTCGCGTCCATATAGTCAGCAACACCGGGATAACGAGCGAAATAACGGTCAATGTATTCTTGCGCCTCGCCTCGAGTGACGCCGACTTGCTTCGCTAAACCAAACGCCGACATGCCGTAGATCAGGCCAAAGTTAATTGCTTTTGCCTTTCGCCGCTGATCAGTCGACACCTCACTAAGGTCAACGTCAAAAACCTCTGAGGCCGTCGCACTGTGAACGTCGAGCTCGTTGGCAAACGCGTGGAGTAAACCTGCGTCACTCGACAGGTGCGCCATGATGCGAAGTTCAATTTGGGAATAATCCGCCGCAACAATTTTACGGCCCTCGGGCGCAACAAAGGCCTGTCGAATACGACGGCCTTCATCGGTGCGAACCGGAATATTTTGAAGGTTTGGATCGCTGGAAGAAAGGCGCCCCGTAGCAGTAATCGCTTGGTGGTAAGAGGTGTGTATTCGCCCTGTTTGCGGATCGACCATTTCCGGTAACTTATCCGTGTAGGTCGACTTCAATTTTGCGAGGCCACGATGCTCAATCAGTACGGCAGGCAACTCGTAATCCCGGGCCAGTTCTACCAATACGTCTTCTGCCGTCGAGGGTGCCCCCTTTGGCGTTTTCTTGATCACCGGAAGCTCGAGCTTCTCGAATAAGATTTCACCCAGCTGTTTGGGCGACGCCAAATTGAAGGGCTGACCCGCCAAGTCACAGGCTGTCGCCTCGAGGACGACTAATCGCTCAGTAAGCTCCTTACTTTGCGCGCGCAACCGATCGACGTTAATAAAAGCGCCGTTACGCTCAATTTTGGAGAGCACTGGGACTAGGGGTAACTCAAGCGTTTCATAGACTTCACGAAGTCTCGGCTCCGCTGCAAGCCTGGATGTCAGCGCATCGTGCAAGCGCAAGGTGACGTCCGCATCCTCCGCGGCATATGCCGCGGCGCGTTCAATATCGACATGGTCGAAGGACACCTGCTTCGCACCTTTCCCCGCGACCTCCTCAAAAGAAATAACACGCTGGCCAAGGTACTTTAGAGCCAGACTCCCCATGTCATGACGACTTCCAACGGCGTCAATCACGTAGGACTCAAGCATGGTGTCGTGAGCGATACCGCGCAGTGTAATGCCGTGATTCACAAGAACGTTGGCATCGTACTTAAGATGCTGGCCGACCTTTTTTACATCTTCTGACTCCAAAAGGGGTCGCAACTGCTCAAGCACCTGCTCGCGATTCAGCTGACCCTCCAGCCCCGGACTAATGTGCGCCAGCGGTACGTAAGCGGCCTCTCCAGCGGTCACGGCAAACGAGACACCCACGATCTCGGCCTGCATATAGTTGAGACTGGTTGTCTCTGTATCAAACGCGAACAGCGGTGCGTTCGCCAACCGCTCTAACCACTCGTTGAGCGTGTCTTGGTCGACAATCGTGACAACCGCGAGTTCGGGTGAAGGCGCTGTATTTTCAGCAGGCTGTTCAACGCCTGCGAGCAGCGACGGACTCAGTAACTCGTCAAGCCATGTCTTAAATTCGAGGTCTTGGTAAAGTGCAATCAGCCGATCGCTGTCAGGTGGCGAAGAACGCAGATCTGACTCCGACAGCGCAAGGTCGCAATCCGTCTTAATCGTTGCAAGTACGTAGGACAACTCCGCCATTTCTTGACTGGCGGAGAGCTTGTCGCCCAAGGACTTGGCACCGCGTACAGGCAGCTCAGCAACGCGCTCTAAGTGCGAGTAGATCTCGGCCACGCCGCCTAAATTTTGTAACAGCGCCAACGCAGTCTTTTCACCCACGCCAGCAACACCCGGAATGTTATCGACCGAGTCTCCCATCAACGCGAGCAGGTCGATAATCAACTCAGGCGGTACACCAAACTTTTCAATCACGCCCTCACGATCCAGAACCAGCTGCGTCATGGTGTTAACCAATGTGACGTGTTCATTGACCAACTGAGCCATGTCCTTGTCGCCGGTGGAAATAAGCACGGGCCTTGCTTGTGACGCGGCCATCACCGACAGCGTCCCGATAACGTCGTCAGCCTCGACGCCCGAGACCGAAATCAGCGGCAATCCCATTGCGCGAATGACATTGTGAATAGGCTCAATTTGCTCACGCAGCTCTTCGGGCATGGGTGGGCGATTGGCCTTGTACTCGGAATAAATGTCGTTTCGAAACGTCGGGCCCTTTGCGTCAAAGATAATGACCAACTGATCATTTGGGTTATCAGCTTGCAGACGCTTGATCATCCCAATAACGCCTTTAGCCGCGCCAGTGTTAAAGCCCTTGCTGTTGGTCAGCGGGGGGAGGGCGTGAAACGCTCGAAATAAGTAGGACGATCCATCGACTAAAATGAGGCGCGACGTATCAGTCATATTGCTCGCTCCAGTAGTAACGCGCAGAGCGCAGCGTGACCTTCATTTTCGCCAAATCCAGAGGCGCCCTAAAAAACCCATGGAAGTCCCCTTGGGGATTAATCAACACCACGTTCGCACTATGGTCTACCTGATAGTCACCGTCCTCTGTGGGTACCTTGCGAAACGGTGCGTTAAACCGGCGAGCAAAGCTCAAAATCTCGGGAAACTCACCCGTCACACCCAAAAACTCGGGGTGGAAGTAGGGGACGTACTGCGACAACTGATCAACCGTGTCACGTGCAGGATCAACAGACACCATCACAACATCGGTTGACTCGGCTTCAGTGCCCTCGAGGTTTTCTTTGAGCCCCGCCAAAAATGACAGTGTCGTTGGGCAAACATCCGGACAAAAAGTGAAGCCAAAAAAGAGCAGTGTCCAGTCGCCTTCCAAGCTCTCTTCATTGAATACGGTGCCTTTGTGGCTAGTAAGCGCAAACTTACCCGGGTCGCGCGGTGTGTCAAAAATGAACAGCCCATTGGCCCGCATTTCAGACATTGTCATGATTCGAGGCTGCTGAATACGGTGCACAAAACCGGCAACTATGATCGTAATGCCCAGTAAGACTGCAAAAACCGTGAGGCCGACTCGTTGTTGTTGAGTCAGGGTCATAGGGGCGCTCCTAATATCCAGTGATCAGCAAGCATCGCGACGAATAACAGCAGTAGATAGTTAATGGAGTATTTAAAGGTCTCCATGGGTGCTTTTGGATTTTTTTCACGCAAAATTTCAATCGACCAATACAAAAAACCAGCCCCCAAAATCACGGCTGATACGGCGTATATCCAGCCGCTCAGAAACGTGGCAAACGGCAGCAGCGTAATGAGGAACATCAGTATTGTGTACAGCAAAATGTGGAGCGCCGTGAACCGATTTCCATGGGTTACAGGCAACATCGGAATGCCAACCGCCGCGTACTCTTCTTTGCGGTGTATTGCCAGCGCCCAAAAATGAGGGGGGGTCCAAGCAAAGATAATCAGCACCAACAATAACCCGTGACCATGAATTTCACCGGTCACTGCGGTCCAACCCAGCAAGGGTGGCGCCGCTCCGGCGAGACCGCCGATCACAATATTCTGTGGCGTCGCGCGCTTCAAAAACATCGTGTAAACAAACGCATAACCCACCAAGCTCGCAACAGTGAGCACGGCGGTGAGTACATTAATGGTGACTGCTAGTAGTACTGTCCCGGAAATTGCGAGTAATGCCGCAAATACAAGGGCCTCGGTCTGAGACACTCGTCCTTGTGCAACGGGTCGATTCGTCGTGCGCGACATCTCTTGGTCAATGCGCTCGTCGACAACGTGGTTGATCGCCGCCGCGGCTCCCGCGCAAAGACCAATACCCAAGTTACCGTAGACAAGGGGCTCCCACGGCACAAGACCCGGGACCGCCATGCACATACCAATCAGCGCAGTAAGTAACATCAGCGCGACAACCCTCGGTTTCGTCAGCTCTAAGAAATCCGACCATCGGGCCACTATCGATTCACTCATTACTAGCCCCCTGAGTTCTTAAGTAAGAACTTGAGATCGCCGATGACATCTCGGTAATTAACGTCTGCGGAGTATCGCATCATTACCCAACCAGAAGGATCCACCAGATACCAGGCGTTATCGCTTACATGTCGTGCGGGAACGACCGGCTCAATGCCCCGCTGCCAAACCCTAAGGTCGGGATGTTCCTCAGCCACAGCGTCCAGCAATAGGGACCCCGACTGCATTGCCACGGTGGCTGCGGGCTGGTCGACGACGATTAAGCGCTGTATGCGCTGAAAGTCTCGACCAATGGCGATTCGGATTTGCCGTGTTAAATAAAGCAGCTCGGAACACGTTTCATCGCACGCATCACCGTTGTTAAGAACCATAAAGGTCCACTTGGATTCCTGCGATTCGAGGCTGGTGGGTGTACCAACAGCCGCGGTGAACGGCAGCGTATTGATATTGACCGGCTGTGCAAGCAACTCACCACTGTTGGCGGTCCCAAGGGCACCAACAATATCAATGTCGCCCTGCTCCACAAAATACCAAAGCCAAGTTGCGGCTAAGATCATCGTCACGGGTAAACCGGCGATTAACAACAGTATCGTACGACCGCCTCGCTGATCATTATTTTGAGTCACTTTCTGTATCCCCATAAAAAGACTATGACCGAGTACTACTCAATCGGTAACGCAACCAGCTCGCTATATTGCTGCTGCGGAAGATAAACGCGAGTCCCAAGGCCGCCGCCATAGTAAACCATTGCACCGCGTAACCTTGATGTTTTGCCGGCGTCTGGTTCACCGTTGCCCAATCCGCTACAAATGCAACCGGCTCAAACTCTCCAACTCTGACTTCAAAAGCAAAAATCGGTTGAGCGAACTGAGCCTCTAAGTCGCCGGCCCAGTCTGCAAAGGACAACTGCTGAACAACACCGGGTAAAGCCGCTGGAAATGGATTCGCGCCGAGCATAAACGCCTCGCTACTGGGCTGGTATAGGCGACCCGTTAGCTCATGGGTCCCTACCGGCAGTGACACCTCGGGTAATGTTTGCCGCGACGCATCGCCTTCGATCCAACCCAGATTTAAAGGCACCACAAGCCCTTGGTCCTCTACGAAGGCCACAACCTCGTAACCAAAACGCCCGCTCCGAAGTCGATTGTCTAACAGAACATATTGACCGTCTGTAAACGTCGCACTCATCGCCACCTGGCGATCCGCCAACGCGTTGACCCGAAGTTGCTGCGCTTGAAACGGTGTAATGGGCGGCAGTACTCGGCGCTCGTCCATCCGCGCAATGAGATCCACCTTTTCATCAGCACGATCGAGCTGCCAAAAACCTAAAAACAATAACGTGGGTATCAACATTACTGTCGCTAATGTTGTCCTCCAATCAAGCGTGACGCGCAAGTTCATCTTGGTTTCGCTACACTCCACTGTCTCATTCATCCCACGTTATCCCCGTTTATAGGGGGCACTGCTCCCAGTGTAAGGATTTTCCATGCTCAAAGGTCTAATTGTCTTACTCATGCTCGCGTTACTGGTCACTCTAGGGGCTGGGATGTATTTTTTGATGATGGACCGCGGCGACGTCAAAAAAATGCGTCTCGTTAACTCGTTACGTGTTCGCGTTGGCATTGCAGGAACACTCATGGCGTTAATTACCTACGGCGTAGCAACAGGCCAGTTAGGACATACCAGTCCTTGGGACGCCGCTCCCGCGGCTGAAAGTTCCGAGTAAAAAAAAGGCGGGTTAGACCCGCCCCTTCTAAACGACAACGTCGCCGTTAGATAATGTAGACAAAGATAAAGAGGAACACCCAAACCACATCAACAAAGTGCCAATACCAGCTTGAGGCTGAAAAGCCAAAGTGGTCTGTGGGTGTGAGATGCTTGTTTCTAACCGAGCGAATCAACTGAATCAGTAGCATCGTCATACCCATGGCGACGTGAAATCCGTGAAAACCCGTCAACATGAAGAACGTTGAACCGTAAATCCCAGAGTTGAGTGTCAAACCAAACAACTCGTAGGCTTCATAGTATTCCGCCGCCTGTAAAAACAGAAAGATGATTGCTAAGCCAACGGTGACTGCAAGCCAGGCTTCAAATCTCTTAATATCGCCTTTTGCCAATCCGCGGTGAGCAAACTCACAGGTCACACTCGATGTCAGGAGAATAATCGTGTTCCAGAGCGGCAACCACGCATACCAGTGGTGGGCGTCGGCAAACGCCATGGACGTGTGTTGTGAAACAAACTCACCATTGTTCGCAATCGGTTGACTCAACGCGCCACCCACGACCTCTTGTGGTGTAATCAACGGCGGCCAGGTGTACTCAAAGCCTTCCCACAGCAGGAAGTTCATGCGGCCACCGTCACCTTCACCGGCCAGCCAAGGACCTGCGAGCGTTCGTACATACAGCAAAGCACCGAAAAACGCGGCGAAAAACATAACTTCGGAAAATATGAACCAAAACATACCGAGCACGTAACTGTTGCTCAGCTGACTGCTGTTCATACCCGCCTTGTTTTCCTTAATGGCCGTACGGAACCAATAGGTCAGCGTTGCAATGAAAATAGCCAAGCCGACATACATCACGTATTTCGCCGCACCGCCGGTATCGTGGGTGCCGCCAAAGGTCATTTCATTAAGGACCAAACCGCCACCGAAGACCGTCAGTACAAGACCAATGGTTGCACGAACAGCAAGACTGGAGCTCTCTGGCACGTAGTACTTTTCGTACTCTGTTGAAGGTTGGGCACTCGACATTTTTTTTCTCCGTTTTGCCCCATCCCCCGGGGCCCCCATTAGTTTATCTCGAGGCGACCTTGTCGCGCATCAGCGACGTCACATCGAATAGTGTGTAGGACAGCGTGATGGTCTTAATATCTGCTGGTAGGTCTTGGTCCACAATAAATTGAAGTGGCATTTGCGCCTCACTCTCACCGTCAAGAGGCTGCTGCTCAAAACAAAAGCACTCAGTTTTGTGGAAGAACTCAGCCGCTCTGGAAGGCGAGACACTCGGAATCGCCTGCGCAATCATCGACGCCGTGGTCGGGTTGGCCGCATAAAACACAGTGTCGTTGGCTGCACCAGGATGGACAACCATCTCGGTCACGTCGGGCGCAAAAGCCCAAGGCATACCGTCGTTGTTCGTTGCGATGAACTGAACTTTAATCGACCGCGTTTCATCAACCTCGGAAACAACTGAAATATAGGCTTCAGACGACGTTTTTCCATTAATTCCCAATGCGTCGCACAGCACGTTATATAGCGGCACCATGACCACAAATACAAACGCAAACATAGCAACAGACACGGCACCCAGTTTGGCTACCGTGTCTATCGTGGGATCTTGGCTGAGTCGCACGGCGTTATCCCTTGAAATTAATGAGCAGGTTGCTCTTCAATTGTCGGTGGAACCTCAAACGTGTGGTAAGGCGGTGGTGAGGGAAGTGTCCATTCAAGACCTTCCGCACCGTCCCAAATCTTCTCATCAGTCACACGCTTGCCGGAGGTAATCGCCGCAATCACGTTGTACAAAAACAGCAGCTGCGAGGCGCCATAAATAAACGCACCGATCGACGACATCATATTGAAATCAGCGAACTGAAGCGCGTAGTCAGGAATTCGCCGTGGCATACCCGCCAACCCAACAAAATGCTGTGGGAAGAACGTGATGTTAAAGCCAATGAATGAGACCCAGAAATGCACTTTCCCCATTGTTTCGTTGTACATACGTCCAGTCCACTTTGGCAACCAGAAGTAAATTGCTGCCGTCATGGAGAAGACCGCACCAGCGACCATGACGTAGTGGAAGTGCGCAACCACAAAGTAGGTGTCGTGGTATTGGAAGTCAGCAGGCGCGATGGACAGCATTAAACCGGTGAAACCACCAATGGTGAACAGCACTAAGAAACCAATCGAAAATAGCATGGGCGTTTCGAACGTCATCGCACCGCGCCACATTGTCGTCACCCAGTTGAAGACTTTAACGCCCGTGGGTACTGCGATAAGCATAGTTGCGTACATAAAGAACAACTCGCCCGCAAGCGGCATACCCACGGTGTACATGTGGTGCGCCCAAACAATAAACGAAAGGAAGGCAATAGCCGCTGTTGCATAAACCATTGACGCATACCCAAACAAAGGCTTGCGCGAAAAGGCCGGGATGATCTGCGAGATCACGCCGAACGCGGGCAGAATAATAATGTAGACCTCAGGGTGCCCAAAGAACCAGAAAATGTGCTGGAACAACACGGGATCACCGCCACCCGCAGCCGAGAAGAAGCTCGTGCCGAAGTGAATATCCATGAGCATCATGGTCACCGCACCGGCTAAGACTGGCATGACCGCGACCAACAGGAAGGCAGTGATCAACCAAGTCCAGACAAACAGGGGCATCTTCATGTAGCTCATGCCCGGTGCCCGCATGTTCATGACAGTCGCGATAATGTTAATCGAGCCCATGATGGACGATACGCCCAGAATATGGATGGCGAAAATAAAGAACGTCACCGACGGTGGTGCATAGGTCGTGGATAAAGGCGCGTAGAAGGTCCACCCAAACGCCGGTGCGCCACCCTCCATCAGCAGTGTAGACGCCAACATTAAAAACGCCGGCGGCAGAATCCAAAAACTCCAGTTATTCATGCGCGGCAACGCCATATCGGGCGCACCAATCATCATTGGAATAAGCCAGTTAGCCAGTCCGACAAAGGACGGCATAATCGCACCAAAAACCATGATCAACCCGTGAAGCGTCGTCATTTGGTTGAAAAAGCCTGGCTCAACCAACTGCATCCCCGGTTGGAAGAGCTCCGCGCGGATGATCATTGCGAATGCGCCGCCCAATAGGAACATGGCGAATGAGAACCAAAGGTACATGGTTCCAATATCTTTGTGGTTAGTCGTGTAAAGCCAGCGAGAGAGGCCTTTAGCTGGACCGTGGTGGTGATCGCCCATTTGAATTTCCTCCGATTATCCTTCTTTGTAACTCACGACGTCAGACGCCTGAACTACATCCCCAGTATTGTTTCCAAAAGCGTTGCGTTGGTAGGTGGTGACCGCTGCTACGTCGACGTCTGACAATTGCGCGCCAAATGCCTGCATGGCAGTCCCCGCAACACCGTTCACGATAACGTTTAAATGTGAGTCAACGCCGCCCATGGCAATGGCACTGCCCGCAATTGCATTACCCAGACCACCTTCACCCTTGGCACCGTGACAGGCCAAGCAACTTGCGTTGTAAATATCAGCGCCTCGCGCCATCAAGTCATCAACGGATAATTCCTGAGCCGCCAAGGCTGCGTCTGCTGCTGCCGCTCCTCTTTTTGAGGCGGTCCAGTCGTCAAACTCATCTTGGCTTACAACGTGCACTTCAACCGGCATAAAGCCGTGGTAAGAGCCACAGAGCTCGGTGCATTGGCCACGGTAAACGCCTTCTGCGAGAACCCGTGTCCACGCTTCATTAATAAAGCCGGGAATAGCGTCGCGCTTTACTGCAATTTCAGGCACCCACCAAGAATGGATGACATCGCTGGCGGTGATTAAGAATCGCACTTTTGTATCGACCGGAATGACCAGTGGTTGATCGACTTCTAATAGATAGTTCTCACCTTTGACGTCAGTGTTGTAGATCTGTTCTTGAGAAGTAGCGAGGTTTGAAAAGAATGAAATATTTTCGCCGTCAGCATCGAGATACTCGTACTTCCACTTCCACTGGTAGCCCGTCACCAAAATACTGAGCTCGGCGTCGTCGTTGTCGTAGACCTCGAGCAACGTGGATGTTGCCGGAACAGCCATGGCGACCAGAATGAAAAAAGGAATAACCGTCCAGGCGATTTCAACGCCGGTGTGTTCATGGAACTGCGACGGTTTGACGCCGCGCGATTTGCGGTGCGCGTAAATCGAGTACAGCATAATGCCGAACACGCCGACACCAATCGCAACGCTGATCCAGAAAATCAGCATGTGCAGTCCATAGATTTCGGCACCGAGTTCGGTAATCACGACGCCGGCGTCCGAGACACCGGTCGGCATATTAATTTGGTTTTGGGCATTGGCAGCAAGCGGCGTAAGCGCCGCCGCGGCTAGTGCGCGTGCGTTCAGCATCTTTTCTTCCCCGTTGTAGCGGTAGGCTGGCCCTGCCCCCTTGGTCGGACCACGCTTTTCAGCCGCGCGATTATAACGAAGTCATATTGGATTCACAGTGGAAACACGTTCGTTAGACAAATACCGTGAATTTATTAACAGTAATTTAGTCCTTATCGACGTCAGGCATCATCATGCGCACGGGTTCTGCGGCGGTTTCAACGAGCCGGGCGCTGCCGCGCGTCACCCGCGTAACGGGTTCGACTGTGACATCTTGGGGTCTATTTTCGCTAAATCCACATTCCACACACGAGCGGGCATCGGTCGTCATATCGACGACAAGCCGATCCATCGCTTTGCATTGCGGACAAATAGCGCCTGCAATAAAACGTGGTCTTATCGGTGCGATGGGGGGGTTATCATTTGTCATAGTTTTTCGCTGCGGCGTGGTTTATGGGTTGAATCAGTGGCATCTGGCGTGCCAATGTTAGCAATGATAAGCCCCTCGAGAGTACACCATGCAAGAACCGAACTATCATGGCCCCGACAATATCCGGTCATATTTAGGCCATAGACCCTTATTAGGGGCTCGAGTCATGATCGACCCCTCCGCAGTGGTGCTTGGCGATTTGGAGCTTGGCGACGACGTCAGCGTATGGCCTCAGTGCGCCATTCGAGCAGACATGCACCGTATACGGGTGGGTAACCGGACCAATATCCAAGACAATTCGGTGCTACACATTACCCATGCAGGGCCATTTAATGAGGCAGGCTGTCCCTTGATTATTGGCAGCGACGTCACCGTGGGTCACAGCGTCGTATTGCACGGATGTACCCTCGGCGACCGCGTCTTAGTGGGCATTGGCTCGGTGGTCATGGACGGTGCCACGGTAGAAGACGAGGTCATGATTGGGGCGGGAAGCCTCGTAACCCCCGGCAAGACGCTCAACACCGGATGGCTATACGCAGGATCTCCGGCAAAGCCCGTGCGCGAAATTACGCCACGTGAACGTGAGTTCTTGTCTTACTCCGCGGCGAACTACGTCAAATTAAAAAATACGTTTCTCAATGAAAGTGACGTTTAGATCCCCCGGAGACGTGATGTCACCTCGGCGGTTTCAGGTCGTTGACTGTGCCAGACGGCGTAGCTGTCTGCAGCCTGTTCAACAAGCATTCCCAGCCCATCACTGACGTGCTCAACGCCACGCATTTGCGCCCAGCGCATAAATGGCGTGGGTTCATTGCTGTAGAGCAGATCGTACGCCGCGCCTGACGGTGCCAAATTGGGAACAACCAGGTCCGGGAAGTCGCCTGCCCAGCCGCTGCTCAAACCATTGATGACAATGTCCCACGGCGAATCAGGAATGTCCTGGAGACCGCTGGTACTCATAGCGACCTTTCCGGCGAGTAACGCTGCCAGTTGTTCCGCTTTTGCGACGGTTCGGTTTGCAACATGAACAGTGGCAGGGGCTCTTTCACAAAAGGCACCCAGCACACCTCGCATGGCACCGCCAGCGCCTAAGACCAATACATTGGCGCCGTCAATCGACCAAGCCAAATTAACCTCTAAGTCACGCAACAACCCACTGCCGTCGGTATTGTGGGCACAGACCTGTCCGCGGGCATCCAGCCACAACGTATTCGCAGCTTTTGCATCTTCAGCCGCCTCGGTTCGCACAGTCGCCACGTTGAACGCCTCTTCTTTAAAGGGTGCGGTGACATTAAGCCCAGCACCACCCTGGTCAAAAAAGGCGGTTACAACAGCGTCAAACTCACCGGGCTCTACCAAGATTTTTTGATAGTCGATCTGGTGCCCACACTGCTCGGCAAATCCTGCGTGTATGACGGGGGATTTGCTGTGCGCGATGGGATTCCCGACTACGGCAAAACGCCTCATGGATGACTCCAGCGAACAGTGCTTAGATACGTACCTGTTCCAAACAAATGAACGCCTCTCACACCCAGTCTTTGGGCTTCAAGTAATAATCCAAAAGCTCGGCCTCAGGCGTGCCCGGCTCAGGGGTCACACCATAATCCCAGCGTACGAGGGGTGGCAGCGACATCAAAATCGCCTCCGTCCGGCCGTTAGACTGCAAACCAAACAACGTGCCACGGTCAAAAACCAGATTGAATTCTACATAGCGGCCGCGACGGTAAAGCTGCCACTGACGCTCCCGCTCACCGTAGTCTCGATCTTTATTATTTAACACAATGGGTACATAAGCCTTTAAAAACGAATCGCCCACCGACTGCATAAAGTCAAAGCTCTTCTCAAAACCCCATTCGTTAAGGTCGTCGTAAAACAAGCCACCAACACCTCTAGGCTCAGCACGGTGTGGTAAATAAAAGTAATCGTCGCACCACTTTTTATACTTCGCATGAACGTCATCGCCAAATGGGTCACAGGCATTTTTTGCCGTTTGGTGCCAATGGATCACGTCTTCCTCTCGTCCGTAGTAGGGCGTTAAGTCAAAGCCACCACCCATCCACCAAACCGGTGCTTCGCCCTCTTTTTCTGCGACAAAACATCGGACATTGGCGTGCGAAGTTGGCGCGTAAGGATTTCTCGGGTGCATGACCAAAGAAACACCCATCGCTTTGAAGCTACGACCCGCAAGCTCTGGCCGGTGTTGCGTTGCACTGCCGGGCATCTTGCCGCCCTCGACGTAGGAAAAATTTACCCCACCTTTTTCAAACACGTCTCCCTCGGCCAGTACCCTACTAATACCGCCACCACCTTCTGGACGGTCCCAGCTCTCCATCTCAAAGCCTGCCGACCCATCAATGGCACTCAACTCGTCACAAATCGATCGCTGTAATCCTTTTAAATACTGCTCAACCGCAGGCAAATCCATGTTTTAACCCTTAATAACTGTGGTGTTTACCGCAAAACCTCACCAGTCTCTACGCGTTTTATCGTTGATGGAAGTCCCTGGAGATTAACTTGGCCAGGGACGGTCACGATTTGCGCACCAAAATATCGCTTAACTTGGAAGAGGTGTCTCGCGGGCTGTGCGCCGGCCCAGTTTGCACTGGTTGTCACTACCGGCCCACCGAATTCCTCGCACAACCGCGACAGCGCGGGCGCGGAGGTTACGCGGATGGCAACCTCACTGCTTTGTCCAGTGACCCAGGAGGGGAAAAATCCATGGTTTGGAACAAGCCATGTGACTGGGCCCGGCCATGAACTCATAATCTCCTGGCGATGCTCAACAGGCAGGGCATCGAGGAGCGGACTAAAGTGCTCGACACAATGGCTCGCGACGATAACGCCCTTTGAAAGCGCTCTTTGCTTCATGTGACAAAGCATTTGCACGGCAGAAAGGCGCCATGGACTGCAAGACAGACCCCACACAGACTCCGCGGGACAGGCAATCACGTCACCTGCCCGAATACTGGATACCGCAAGCTTTAACCGCCAAGAAGACGTCATAAAATTGACTATCCGCACTGTTGAGGGCCAAAGTTTAACTCAGTCTCGATCACGTCGTTGCCGATAACCGCCAGATTCACGCACTAACAGACCCTTAATCTCGAGCTTGACCAGTTGTTGGAGCAGCTGAGGCAAGGCGTACTCTAGCGACGAAACCAATTCTTCAGCCGTATGGCAGCCGTCGCCAATAAGAGAAAGAAGCTCTTGATCGGCGTCATTTATGTCGTTCGCCGACGCCGGCTTGACCGTCACAGCCGAGGTTTGGGGGGGATCATTAACCCCCGCGAGTCCCTGCCAACGAACACCACTGATCACATCGGCCGGTGTCAGCGCGAGTAGGGCACCGTCCATGAGTAAGCGCAGGCAACCCTGACCCATTGAGTGCGTTATCGACCAAGGAAGCACATAAACATCACGCCCCTGTTCAGTCGCCGCGGTCGCTGTAATGAGCGTACCGCTGGGAGAGCCGGCCTCGATGACCAGCGTGGCAAGAGACAGGCCTGAAATAGTCCTATTCCTGCGAGGAAAGTGGTGCTTAAGCGCAACACTGCCAGGCAAAAACTGTGACAAAAGCAAACCTTCTTTGCCAATCACCGTGGCAAGCGAGCGATTGACACGCGGGTAAACGGCGTCGATTCCCGTCGCCATAACCGCAATCGTCTGGCCTCCTGCGCGCAAAGCACCCCAGTGCGCCGCGGCATCAATGCCCTGTGCCAAACCACTCACGATGACGAAACCCGCGCGGGCAAGCTCGTAGGCAAATTGTTGAGCAAAGCGCAATCCGTCAAACGACGGACGCCTCGTACCCACAATCGCGATCGCTGGCCGGCTCAACAATGATGTATCGCCCATTCCAAAGAGGGTAGGGGGCGCATCATTACATTCGGCGAGCAGTGCAGAGTACTCATCATCAACAAGCGTCATGATCCAAGAGGCCGGGGGCAAGCGCTTCGCTTGTTCTGACGCGTCGCTCAAAATTGCGTCGCGCCAAAGCGTTATCGGGCCTGTTGTCGGCTCATCCAGAACCGCAGCGGGTGAGGGAAAGCGCTCAAGTAAGCGACGACGCTCAACCCCACCTTCGTTTAAGAACCGAGCAAATCCAATCCAACGTGACCCCTGCTGGAGACCACCAGTGAAGTAATGCGGCATAACTCATCCTTGAGTTAATGTGCGACGGCAATCCTTTGCCGTCGAATTAGGGCATCGCGAGCTTATCGCCAACAGACAGCGGTTGATTGGCGCCCAAAATAAGGCCGAAACTTGCGCGCTCGTGAACTGCAAATAACATCATCGTGCCGGCGCGCACGGGCGGCGGCGACAACCACTTTCCCGATACCGGATCACTGATACGGTCTCCGTGCTTTTCAATCGCAAAAACGTGACCAACCTCACCACCGTCCACATCACCGAGATTGACAGCAACCACGTCGAGCGCGCCAATTTGCGAAACACCGCTGTCAACGGAGAGCAGCTCGGCCGACTTAAGCGTGGTGTCGGGTGGCCGCAGGCGGAATGTTGAAACGACCCTGCCATCGACGACCGGAAATAATAAATCACCCGCGCGTAATTCTTCGCGCGCCACCACCACATCAAATCGACTCGCCTGCTCCTGGTTTGCTGCAGCCTGGGAGAGCGCCACACGCCCAACAAACACCATGAGCTGTCCAAGGCTCTCGCCTGTAACTGGGTCAATGAGTTCTTGGGCTGACCGAAGAACGTCATAGTTTTCGCCGGCTGACGCGATGTTGCCCGTCACGTAAACCGAGTCCCCGACACCTGAAATGAGTCGGCCCCCGTAACCCGCAAGAATTCGGGGTTGATCTTGAGAATTGAAGTCCCGTAAAAAGCGATGGTCTTTGATGAAGGGTTCAATTAGATCGCGCGGTATCTCGGGTATTGCCGCTTTCAGTGGTTCGCTGCGCATTGTCGGGGAGAGTCTTGTTACGCCGCTCGCCGCGGTGCGCTCCGAAAGGTAAATGCCCGGCGCACCATTGTCCCACCGCAGGTAGAGAACGTCTCCTGGGTAAATCAAATTTGGGTCTCGAACCGTCGGATTAACGCGCCAGAGCTCCGGCCAGCGCCAGGGCTCATTAAGAAACAGCGCTGAAATGTCCCAAAGGGTATCGCCACGCTGCACTGAATAGGTGTCGGGCGCGCCCTCAGTAAGCCGGGGAATCTCACTCTCGGCCCGGCTCACGGGGACGGCCACCAAACACGCAACAAATAGCGCACAGTAGAACCACGGTGCCGACTTGAATAACCCACGCGCACCGCGCCCTTGTTTGTCGAACCGCTGCTCCATGCTCTATCTCCCAGACATTTAGCCCCAGTACAATGGCAAGCTTAAACCACAGACTAGAGAAAATTGGCGTATCACTGCTTACCGGTATAATGGTGAGTGTGCGCTGACGTTTAAGGCCTTACAAGGTCACGACGGTGCAATTGACATCTTTTTCGCACACTGCAACGCCTGAGCAAAGACTATGGCCATCAGAAAAATTCTCGAATTCCCAGACCCTCGGTTACGAACCCGCGCGGCGGTCGTTCCTGCTGTTGACGGGCGAATACAAACCCTAATCGACGACATGTTTGAAACAATGTACGACGCGAACGGTATCGGACTGGCGGCATCACAGATCGACGTTCACGAACAAGTCATCGTTATCGATTTGTCCAGTGACGGGTCTGCGCCGCGTGTTTTTGTAAACCCCACGATCGAGGTTATCGACGAAACACTCGACGGATATGAGGAGGGGTGTCTTTCAGTTCCCGGTTTCAGTGAAGCGGTGGAGCGGCCAAAGGCCATAAAAGTAGAGGCGCTGGATCGCGATGGGCGTCCTATTGACGAAACGGTGACGGGGCTTTTAGCCGTTTGCTTGCAACATGAGATGGATCATTTGCAGGGCAAGTTGTTTGTCGATTATTTAAGCCCTCTGAAGCGGCAACGGATTAGACAGCGCCTCGAAAAAGAACAGCGGCGCAGGGCGTAAACGACGATGCCCAAACCGCTTCGCGTAGTTTTTGCCGGCACGCCACAATTTGCCGCCGCGCACCTTGAGTCCCTCTTACGTGCGAACCACAACGTCATTGCGGTGTATACACAGCCGGACCGACCATCAGGGCGGGGTAAACAACTCAAGGCCTCTCCAGTAAAAGAAATTGCGCTCGCACACGACCTTGCGGTGTATCAACCGGCAACGTTGAAGACTACCGAGGCAGCCGATGCGTTATCGCAACTCAATGCCGATGTGTTGGTTGTCGTGGCCTATGGTTTGATCCTGCCGAGACCCATTTTGGCCTTGCCCAGACTCGGCTGCATCAATGTGCACGCCTCCCTATTACCTCGCTGGCGCGGAGCCGCACCCATTCATCGCGCTATCGAAGCCGGCGACGAGGAAACGGGCGTTACAATTATGCAGATGGACGAAGGACTCGATACGGGTCCAATGCTGCGCCTCGAAAAAATGGCCATCACCACTCAACACACGACACAAACCTTAACGCGTGACTTGGAACAATTAGGGCCAGCGACCTTACTGAACACGCTTGACGCGCTAGAAGAGACTCAACAACATGCAGTCTCACAGCCCAGTGAAGGCGTGACCTACGCCGAAAAAATCTCAAAGTCAGAAGCCATGATCGAATGGTCACAATCAGCGACGGTGCTTGCACGCAAAATCCGCGCACTCAACCCAGCACCCGGATGCTTTAGCACCCTAGGCGATCAACGTGTGAAAGTGTGGGAGGCCCTCCCGGTTTCCCTGTCGGATACACCCGCTCATGCACCAGGAACGGTGATCGATATTACGCGCAAACAACTTAGCGTGGCCTGTGGTGGTGGCGCATTGGCCATAACACGCCTGCAATTGCCCAATAAAAAGCCCATGTCTATTGCCGACGTGCTCAATGGAAATCAAATCAACTTCACTGTGGGTGACCGATTCGAGAACGTGTCCGAATGATTTTGTCCGTCCGAGTTGCAAGCGTTCGCCTGCTCGATGACGTGTCTCACGGGGGCTCTCTCAACACGCTGTACGGCCCCATGGAAGCCAGCGTTCAAGACAGTGATCGTGCGTTTTTGAAAGAACTTGTCTATGGATCACTCAGACTGTGGCCTCTTTACAAGGGCATCGTCCGACAGCTCCTCGACCGACCCCTCAAGGCCAAGGACTCGGCTCTTGAAGCCACATTGATTATGGCAATGTACGAGCTCGATGAGTGTCACACGCCCGACTACGCTTCAGTTTCTGCCGCCGTCGATGTGTGCAACGCGATTGATAAGCCGTGGGCGTCGCGGCTTATTAATGGGTGTTTAAGACGATACCAGCGAGACCGTTCGGCCTTACACGACGCACTCGGTGACACCGAACGCGCCGCCTTGCCCGGCTGGCTTTATAAGTCACTGATTCGGTCGCTCCCCGACGCTGTATCCGCCATTGCGGACGTGTCGAAGAAAAAGCCCCCCTTAACCCTGCGCGTGAACGTGCAGAAAACATCGCGGGACGACTACCAGGCGCAGTTACAGTTGGCCGACATCCCGACAGAGGCTTTGGGGTCCAGCGCACTGACATTGCTGGAGCCGCTACCCGTCGCTCAGATACCACAGTTTGAGGCGGGTTTCGCGAGTGTCCAAGACCACTCCGCACAGCTCGCAGCTGAACTCATTACATTTGTACCGGGTGCTCGCATACTCGACGCGTGTGCCGCACCGGGAGGCAAAGCCTGTCACCTTGCTGAACTGGGTGCTCAGGTCACCGCAATGGACATCTCTGAGGCACGACTTGAAAAAGTGTCCGATAACGCCGCACGGCTTGAATTGGCAATCGCAACCGTTGCCTGCAATGCCACCGATATACCGCAGGGCCTGATTGATGAGCCGTTCGACGCTATTTTGCTTGACGCTCCCTGCTCAGCAACAGGCGTTATGAGAAGAAACCCCGACGTAAAGGTCATTCGTACGAAAGCAGATATTGCTCAGTTTGCGACGCTTCAACTCAGCCTGCTCACATCAGTTTGGCCGTACCTCAAGACGGGCGGACAGCTTTTATACGCAACCTGCTCTGTGTTACCCGACGAAAACGAAGACATCGTCAGCGCCTTTCTCAGCACGGCACCTGATGCACAGTCCACGCCTTTACCCAAAGATGTCGGCGTTCAAATGACTGTCGGACAGCAAGTCATCCCATCGGCCGCTCACGGTGACGGTCTTTACTATTGCCTGATAGAGAAAGTCGGGTGATCTGGAGTTCGTGAGAAATCGGAGTACCATTCCTGTGAAACGGCTCAGCTCAATGGTTGTCTAAGGAATCGGTAGCGTCGTGAAAATCATAATATTAGGAGCCGGCCAAGTGGGCGGCACGCTGACAGAACACCTCGCTGACGAGCAGAATGATGTGACGGTGGTCGATAGCTCTGAAGCTGCCTTGCGGCAACTGCAGGACCGGCTCGATATCCGGACCGTGAAAGGCGACGCATCCAAACCCACCACGCTGTCAGACGCCGGCGCCGAAGATGCTGACATGCTCATCGCAGTGACCGACAGTGACGAGGTCAACATGTTGGCATGCACCATTGCCTACACGCTGTACCGAACACCGACAAAGATTTGTCGAATTCGTGAAGTCGATTACCTCAACCAAGACGAAACGCTTTTCCAATCAGGTGCAATACCTGTGGACGTCACGATTAGTCCAGAGCGACTCGTTACCGACGCCATTCACCAACTTATTTTGAACCCAGGCTCGCTTCAAGTCATGGATTTTGCGAGCGGCAAAATACGGTTGGTGGCTGTGAAGGCTGTTGAAGGGGGTCCCATTGTGGGTCGAGAGCTTCAAGAAATTCGTGAACATATGCCCAACGTGGATACGCGTGTTGCCGCTATTTTCCGAAAGTCCCAGAGCGCCATTATTCCCGAAGGCAGCACCGTTGTGGAGCCGGACGACGAGGCTTTCTTCATTGCTGCAAGTGGCAATATTCGTGCGGTAACCTCGGAGCTGAGGAAGCTGGACGAGCCCTACAAGCGCGTGATGATTGCGGGCGGTGGAAAAATTGGCGCATCGCTGGCAAAGCGACTGGAGCGCGATTATCAGGTTAAAGTGCTTGAGCTCAATTACGATCGCTGTCGCGTCCTCTCAGAAGAGCTCGAGGAAAGCATTGTTCTTAATGGCAGTGCCAACGACTCAAAGCTCATGCAGCAGGAAAACATTAGCAATACCGATGTGTTCTGTGCGCTGACGAACAACGGCGAGTCCAACATTATGATGTCCATGCTCGCCAAGCGACTCGGCGCAAAAAAGGTGATTACGCTGATCACCAATTCAGCCTACGCCGAGCTCGTAGGACAGGAAATCGATATCGCAATATCGCCGCAACAAATCACGATTAGCAGCTTACTTACACACGTTCGTAAAGGCGACATCAGTGCGGTGCATTCACTTCGACGCGGTGCCGCTGAAGCGCTAGAAATAACGGCACACGGCGATCCAAAAACGTCGAAAGTTGTGGGTCGTCGACTGGACGAGCTCGACTTGCCCCCCGGCACCACGGTCGGCGCTATGTTAAGAGGCGATCAAGTCATAATTGCGCACCGCCATGTCGTCGTGGAAGAGGACGATCATGTGATTTTATTTCTCACCGATCCCTCCAAAATTAGCCTAGTTGAGAAACTATTTGTCGTAGGCGGCAGCTTTATCCAATGAATATCCGACTGTGTGCTCGAATTGTCGGGTTGCTGTTGATGCTCTTTAGTCTGGGGACCTTGCCCTCGATGATGCTCGGATGGGTTCAGGCGGACGGGACAGCGAATGTATTTGGCCAGGCCTTCGCTGCGACCGCGACCTCCGGGGTTGCCCTGTGGCTTTTTACGCAAAGCGCTGAATCAGAACTGAAGATTCGCGACGGGTTTTTAGTGACTGCGGCATTTTGGATCGTGCTGGGTCTCTACGGATCGCTGCCGTTCCTGCTCAGTGATGCAATCGACGTGTCGGTCTTTGATGCTGTGTTTGAATCTGTCTCTGGCCTCACCACGACGGGTGCCACCGTGCTCATCGGCTTAGATACGCTGCCCCAATCCATCCTTCTTTACCGTCAGCTTCTTCAGTGGTTAGGCGGTATCGGTATTATCGTTCTCGCAGTCGCTGTACTGCCGATGCTCGGCATTGGCGGTGTTCAGCTGTACCGAGCAGAAAGCAACGGCCCGGCAAAAGACAGCAAGCTCACACCGAGAATTACCTCGACAGCTAAGGCGCTTTTTTCAATCTATCTTGGCCTGACAGTGGCCTGTGCCCTCGCGTACTACCTAGCCGGCATGACTGTATTTGATGCCATTAGCCACGCTTTTTCGACCATCGCTATTGGCGGCTTCTCAACCCATGACGCAAGTATGGGATTTTTCCATAGTGACGTGGTGTTGGTGATCGCAAGCTTATTTATGCTCATTAGCGCCGTCAATTTCGGATTGCATTTCATCGCTTTTTCCAAGCGAAACCCGAGCGTTTATAGCTTCGACTCCGAGACTAAGTTCTTTTCCTGGATGATTCTATTTGCCGTTGCCATTACCTGCACCACACTGGTCGTAATGGAGACGCTCCCCCTTGAAAAAGCCATTGTCCATGGCTTGTTTCAGACCGTTTCAATAGCAACAACGACCGGCTTCTCCAGTGACAACTTTTCGATATGGCCCTCATTTCTCCCCATTTTTCTTATTATGCTCAGCGTCATGGGTGCCTGCGCAGGATCCACCGGTGGGGGCATGAAGGCCATGCGGATTTTGCTAATCTTCAGACAAGGTATGCGAGAGCTCCGACAGCTGTTACACCCCAATGCCGTCATACCGCTAAAGCTCGATCATCGACGGGTACGCCCGGCCGTGGTCAGTGCGGTATGGAGCTTCTTTGCCGTCTACATGTTCTCTTCATTTATTTTAGTACTGTGCATGCTGGGAACCGGCCTCGATTTTTTATCGGCTGTCAGTGCGGTAATGGCAGCCATTAATAATTTAGGCCCAGGCCTGGGTTCAGTGGCGGCGAATTACTCAACAGTGACCGACATGGGGAAGGTTATTTTATGCATCGCCATGCTCTTAGGCCGACTCGAAATATTTACCCTGCTGATCTTATTCACGCCGACGTTTTGGCGTCCTTAAACCGGTAAGTCCCTACTTCAGACCTCGCGATTCTTTAATCAAGTCGTACGCCGTCGTAATATTTTGTGATCGCTCAGTGGCCAAATCGACCATTTCCTTGGGCACCCCGCGAGCGCTTAATTTATCGGGATGATTCTCGCTCATTAAGCGGCGATAAGCCTTCTTAAGTTCCCGGTCATCAACATTGGCGGCGACACCGAGCGCTTGATAAGCATCGCTGAGTTGACTTCGCTGGGGTTGATATTGCTGGCGCTGATGTTGACGTCGATCCCCAAAATTCGCTTGTGCAGCCACCATGTTAATAATGCGCGTCAACGCCACATCCGAAATGCCGAGGCTTTTAGCAACGCGCGCAAGCGCTTCTCTCTCAGCAGCATCGAGTTGGCCGTCGGCCAAGCCCATGCTGACGAGAAACAGAAGGAGTGTTTGAGAGGTCTGTGGGCGCAAGGATGCCGTTCGACGGAACCGCGAGAGCTCTTCGGCCGGGTCAAATTGGGGCTCAGCTCCGCGTTGAAACCGCTTTATGGCAGACGCTCGCTGTGAGGGTGTAAGCCGCAGCTGTGCAAACATACTTTCCGCCTGCGCAATTTCCGACTCAGTAACACGCCCATCGGCCTTGGCGATATAGCCCAACATAATAAATGTCGTATCAAAAAATTCTTGCTGCAGTGCGTGGAGGCCATCCGGACCTGTCATCCGGATCGCGCGAACCAAGCCTGAGTCGAACATGTGACCCACAAAAAACCCAACCAGACCGCCCACCACGCCGAGCGTCACAAAACCCAAAAAGGCCCCTAAAACTTTCCCCGTATAAACACGCATTAACTGTGACCTCGATTCGACTTCTTCACGCCATCATAATGATTTGTGCCGTTTTTAGGCAGAGTTCTAAAGCGTTTGTAAGACCATTGATATTGCGCGTCGCGCCCCTTGATGAGCGTTTCAATATCGGAATTCATTGCGCGCAACGCCACGTTCAGATCAGACTCATAAATCGCATTTGAAGCCGGTTGATACACCAATTCCCAACCGCCCCTCACCCGAAAAACGCCGGCCATTACGGCGCGTGCGCCAGACTTAGCCAGTAAGTTCGCGCAGAAGCTCGCCGTACAGCACTCAACCCCCATAAATGGAACGTTAAGTCCCCCGGACTCATTCCCGGGGACTTGGTCTGGCAAAATCCCCGTTAAGCCACCCCGTTTAAAGTGTCGAACAAGTTTCACAAGTCCTTTAGGCGTGGTCGGCACGTATACGCCGCCCGCACGCTGCCTTGCTGCCAAAACTTCGCGGCCCACCGACGGCAACTTTTGTGGCTCAAACAGGCACAACAAATCGCCCTGTGTTACTAAATGGTGCGAGAGTACTTCCCAGTTTCCAACATGCGGCGCCAACACCAAGACACCGCAGCCGTCTCGGGCCGCGGATTCTAAATGCTCAATGCCCACCACGCGCAGTTTTGAAAGGATATAGGTGCTTGAACGACGCCAGACGTGGCCAAGTTCAAAGACGAGGGCCCCTTGCTCGCTCAGCGTCTCTCTCACTAAGCAGACTCTGTCGTCGCGCGATAAGTGAGGGTAGGCCAGATCAATATTACGCCGCACGATTCGTACAGTCTGAGTATCTGCGGCAAGCAAAAGCCTCGAAAAAGCGCGCCCGATGGCACGAGAGAGCTCCAGCGGTAATACCGAGGACACGAGCAATGTAAGACGCAAGACAGAAACTGCCAGTCCGTCTTTTAATCGAAATTTGAGTGAATTGTGATTCTTTGCCACTGAGATGCGCTTAATTCGCCCTGGTTGCCGATATTATGCCAGTGCTGGCCGCGGTATACTTGTCCCATTGACATGTCGGGACACTGAAGTGAGTTCACTAACTTTCCAAGAGCTAATCCTAGAGCTTCAACGTTTCTGGGGAGAAAACGGTTGCGTCATTATGCAGCCGCTTGACCTAGAGGTAGGCGCCGGCACATTTCACCCTGCAACCTTTTTGAAAGCGCTGGGTCCCGAGAACTGGAATTCGGCCTACGTTCAACCCAGTCGCCGCCCACAAGATGGCCGCTACGGTGAAAACCCTAACCGACTCCAGCATTACTACCAGTTTCAAGTGGTGATGAAGCCATCACCTGCGGACTTTCAAGAACGGTATCTTGCAAGCTTAAAGCGCCTCGGGCTGGACCCGCTCGAACACGACGTCCGATTTGTTGAAGACAACTGGGAATCGCCCACACTGGGCGCCTGGGGTTTGGGCTGGGAAGTATGGCTCAACGGCATGGAAGTGTCTCAGTTTACTTATTTCCAACAGGCCGGTGGCCTTGAGTGCTTACCCGTGACCGGCGAAATTACCTACGGCATTGAGCGACTCGCCATGTACCTACAAGATGTCGACTCTGTTTACGACTTGGTGTGGTCAGAAACGCCAACCGGTACGATCAAATACGGCGATGTGTTCCACCAGAACGAGGTGGAAATGTCAGCGTATAACTTCCAACACGCAGACACAGACCATTTGTTTACGCACTTTGATTTTTGCGAGCGTGAAGCGCAACGCTTAGTCGCTCTTGATCTGCCACTCCCAGCCTATGAGTTCGTCATGAAAGCCTCGCACACCTTTAATTTACTCGACGCACGCCACGCGATCGGGGTGACCGAGCGGCAGCGTTATATTTTGCGAGTGCGGACACTGGCCCGCGCCGCCGCTCAAAGCTATGTTGGTTCCCGCGCCAAACTTGGATTTCCCCTCGCCGATGAAGATCTTGCTGCCGCTGCGTTAGCGAGACTTGCTGAGGAGGATCGCGCATGAGTTCGCGTACCGTGTTATTTGAGCTTGGCGTGGAAGAACTACCAGCGGGTGAATATTGCGCAATGGCGGACGCCCTGGCCGACGCCTTGGTTACGGGCCTGACCAACAGCGGCTTAGCAATAGGTAAATCGCGCGTTTTAGCAACACCTCGACGACTTTCGGTCCTAATTACCGACGTTGAAGAACGCGCAAAAGACACGGAACAAGCGGTGCTTGGCCCGCCGATAAGTGCTGCCCGAAATGCTGAGGGCGAGTGGACGCCGGCCGCTATCGGGTTCGCTAAAAAGCAGGGTATAGCACCGTCAGACTTACAATCTATCGTTACCGACAAAGGTGAGCGATTGGGCATTGTCAAAGTCGTTAAAGGCGCGGTCTCAGTTGACGTGCTCCCGACCCTAGTGAGTCAAGCCGTGAATCAAATCCCAGTGTCGAAAAGAATGCGCTGGGGCAGGGAAAGACACGAGTTTTTGCGGCCTGTTCAATGGTTAGTGCTGCTTTACGGCAGTGACACCATTGACCTGTCGCTGTTTGGACTAAACGCCAGTAGAACCACACGAGGGCACCGCTTTCACGGTGATCAAGCCGTTGAGGTGGCAAATGCCGACGTCTATGAAGAGACATTGCGAGCGCAACACGTCATTGCCTCAGTAGAAGAGCGAAAAGCGTTGATCTCAGCGCAAGTTAAAGCGCTCGTCTCAGACAGTGAATGCGCTATTGTGGAAGACGATTTACTCAACGAAGTCGCCGGTCTCGTAGAATGGCCGGTTGCGCTCAGAGGCACGTTCGACACCGCCTTCCTCGCGGTTCCAAGGCAAGCGCTTATTTCCTCAATGCGTGAACATCAAAAATATTTTCATATCGAAGACCAAAACGGCACGCTACTGCCCGCCTTTATCACCGTGTCGAATATCCAGAGCAAGAACCCACAGTCTGTTATCTACGGCAATGAAAAAGTAATACGCCCGCGACTGGCAGACGCGGCTTTCTTTTTTAACACGGACAAACAGACCACGTTAGCCAGTAAGGCAACGCGATTAAAAGGGGTTCTTTTTCAGCGCGACTTAGGAACGCTTGCTGACAAGCAACGCCGCATCGCAAGCGTCGCCGAGTCTCTGTGCTCGAGCCTGGGTGCCGATGCAGTGACAGTAAACGCCGCGGGTACGCTACTGAAAGCAGACCTAGTCTCCGATATGGTGGGTGAGTTTCCCGAGCTTCAGGGGATCGCGGGACGCCACTACGCGCTTCACGACGGCGAGACTGAGTCGGTTGCAGATGCGATTGAGCAACACTACTGGCCGAAATTCTCAGGCGACGCGCTCCCATTAACGCCGGAAGCCGCGGCGCTTGCGCTGGCCGACAGACTCGACACCTTAGTGGGTATTTTCGGAATTGGTCAGTCTCCGACCGGTTCAAAGGACCCGTTTGCGTTACGTCGAGCCTCACTCGCTGCTATTCGTATTTTGCTGAGGTTTGCACCCGGGGCCAATATTGACGACCTGCTCCAAAAGGCCTCTGCGTCATTCAACGAGGGCGTGCTTGCGCCAAGCGTAGTAGAGACCGTCAAGGGCTATTTACTGGATCGGTTACCTGCGCACTACGACGAACAAGGTGTGTCAGTCGATGTTTTACGAAGCGTCACCGCTGTTGGGACCGATAGCTTTGGTGACATCGACAGTCGAAGTCTAGCAGTGACGGCCTTTGCCGGCACAGAGGCCGCTGAAGCGCTTGCCGCAGCCAATAAACGTGTCGCCAACATTTTGGCTAAAGTGAATGAGCCGATTGGCGAAGTGGATGCCGCGTTGTTACTGGAGCCGGCAGAAATTGCGCTGAGCGGTGCGTTAGGGCGCTCACGCGACTGCCTTGCGGCAGCCGTCGCAGACAACGACTTCCCCGAGGCACTGAACCAACTTTCGCTGCTCCGTCGTGACGTCGACTCGTTTTTTGATACGGTGCTTGTTAATGCGGAGGATAAGGCCGTGCGACTTAACCGACTTGCACTACTTCAAGAACTGCGGGCACAGTTCCTCAAAGTCGCCGACCTTGCGGTGCTGGCGCGATGAGCTCTTTTACTCAATGACTGCTAATGCGCTTCTCGTTGCGCTGACCCTCACTGCGCTGAGTGCGACTGCTATTGGTTATCTTATTCATCGGCAGAGTGTCTACCGCAGGTCAGTAGCCGACGCGCTCACACGCGGAGAAATTGCGCGCGAAGAGCTGGCTCGCCTGCAGTCAGAGCTTCAAACGGTCAATCAACAGCTCCTCGCAACGAGCGGCCGGGAAGAGGGCCTTAAGGCGACGTTAGCGCTAAAAGACAATCAGCAGGTCGAAAAGACCGCACTTCTCGAAGAGGCAAAGAAAGCGCTTCGTCTCGAATTTGAAAAAACAGCACAGACCCTTGTCAGTCAAGGTGAGCGAACGCTGTCCTCACGTAATCAGGAATCGCTTGATCAGCTACTTAAGCCTCTTTCGCAGAAGATCGACGGTTTTCAAAGCAGAGTTAACCAAGTTCATACCGACTTAACGGGTCAAAATGCAGCATTAAAGACACAAATTAAACAGCTTCATGAGGTGGGACAAGATATGTCCTCAGAAGCTAACAATCTCACCAAAGCCTTAAAAGGCGATAAAAAACTCGTGGGTAATTGGGGGGAAGAACAGTTAGAGCGGACATTGGAATTGGCAGGGCTGAGGCGAGGTGAACACTTCGAGGCGCAACAGGCCTTCAAAGGTGAGGACGGGCAACGACTGCTTCCTGACTTTGTGGTTTACCTCCCACAAAAGAAGCACGTTGTCATTGACAGCAAGGTCTCTCTCGTCGACTACGAGCGCGCGTTTTCCGCAGAAGACGACGCAGCGCGCACACTAGCACTTACTGCACATGCAGGCGCTGTGAAGCGGCATATTGATCAGCTCTCTGGTAAAGATTATGCCAACCTAGCAGGACTGCAAAGTCCCGATTTTGTATTGATGTTTATGCCTGTAGAGCCCGCCTACATTGAGATCATGCGCACACATCGAGACCTGTTTAATTACGGCTACCGGAAAAATGTCATATTAGTCTCTCACACGACACTCATGCCGATTCTGCGCACAGTAGCCAACCTCTGGATGGTCGAACGCAGCAACAAAGAGGCTCGCGAAATCAGTGATCGTGCAGGCGACATTTTTAATGCGGTTTGTCTTGTGGCAGAGCGAATGGAAGGCGTGGGTGCATCGCTTTCGCAAACCACCAAACGCTACAACGAAGCGGTGACGAGCTTAGTTGGCCGGCAGGGTCTTCACGGCAAGGTGGACCGGTTTCAGTCACTCTCCACACGCGTGTCGAAGAGCTTTCCAGAAAACCTGGACATTCTTCCCGATCAGACGGACGCTAATCAACTGTCACTCGCGACTGGAAAATCAACGCCAAAAGATGACGATGAGACCAGTTAGCCACTTTTAGACGCTATTAGATATCTAGATTCGCCACCGCAAGCGCGTTTGTCTCAATAAATTCGCGACGTGGCTCAACATCATCACCCATGAGCGTCATGAACATCTGATCAGCGCGAATCGCGTCTTCAATGGTTACCCGTAGCATGCGTCTCGCGTCGGGATCCATGGTGGTCTCCCAAAGCTGCCCAGGGTTCATTTCACCAAGACCCTTGTAGCGTTGAACCGAACATCCTCGGCGCGCCTCATCGAGCAACCACCGCATAATTTTCGAAAAGTCGGCCGCAGCAAAGACCTTTTCTCCACGCTTCACGTAGCTATCGGCTGTGACCGTCTCACTCAAGACATCACCCAAATCCGTCAGGTCACGGTATTCGCTTGAGCTAAACAAATTGTGGCCAAGCACAATATCGGTCGCTACGCTGTGTGCTGTTCGGCGCACCACCACGTAGTAATTTCCTCGCTCTGGGTCACGCCGAAGTAGGCATTCATAGCTTGCACTGCTATCCGTAATTGATAGTAAGCGCTCACTAAGTAGGTCGGCGAAAGCGGCAACCTTTGACTCGTCGCCCATGTCGTCGACCATTAGCCGGGATACGTAAACCAATTCCCACAGTACCTCGGTCGAATACACTCGACTCAAACGACTCACCGTCGCCTCTATACGTTGATACCGCGACACTAATTCGGCCAAGGCGTCTCCTGACAGTCCTTCGTCCGTGTCGTTCTTAAACAATGTGGTTTCAATGAGCGCCGCATTCGTCAAATATTCAGAAAACGCGTCTTCGTCTTTGAGGTACTGACTCGACTTGCCGCGTGTCAGCTTATAGAGCGGCGGTTGTGCGATGTAAACATGGCCCCGCTCAACAAGTTCGCGCATTTGCCGGAAAAAGAAGGTCAACAGCAGAGTTCTAATGTGAGAGCCATCCACATCCGCGTCGGTCATGATAATGATTCTGTGATAACGCAGCTTATCTGGATTAAATTCATCCTTACCAATGCCACAGCCAAGCGCTGTAACAATCGTCCCCACCTCGGCGTTACCCAACATTTTGTCAAAGCGCGCGCGTTCGACATTTAAGATCTTCCCTTTAAGGGGCAAAATAGCCTGAAACTTACGGTTTCGCCCTTGTTTTGCCGAGCCGCCCGCTGAATCCCCCTCCACCAAGTAGAGCTCGCAAAGCGACGGGTCTCGCTCTTGGCAGTCTGCTAACTTTCCAGGCAGACCCGCGATATCCAGCGCACCCTTGCGCCGCGTCATCTCTCTCGCTTTTCTCGCCGCTTCCCGAGCACGGGCGGCGTCGAGCATTTTTCCAACAATGGACTTCGCATCACCCGGGTTTTCAAGTAAAAACTCGCCGAACGCCGCACCCATAGCTTGCTCAACAATGGGCTTGACTTCACTTGACACCAATTTGTCCTTCGTCTGAGATGAAAACTTAGGGTCGGGGACTTTTACGGAGACAATAGCCGTCAGTCCTTCACGCGCATCATCACCTGTCGTATTAACCTTGGCTTTTTTTGCATGGCCTTCTCGTTCTATATAGCCGTTAAGACCACGCGTCAGTGCGGACCGAAACCCAGCGAGGTGTGTTCCGCCATCGCGCTGCGGGATATTGTTGGTGTAACAAAAAATATTCTCTTGGAAGCCGTCATTCCACTGCAGTGCAACCTCAACGCTAACGCCATCATCACTCATCGTTTCGAAATGAAAGACCTTGTTAATCGTTGATTTTCCTTGGTTTAAAAAATTAACAAATGCGTTCAATCCGCCGTCGTAACAATAGGTTTCGCTCTGTCCACTGCGCTCATCAGACAACACAATTCGAACGCCTGAGTTTAGAAACGCCAGCTCGCGGAGTCGCTTTGCCAGAATGTCGAAGTGGAATTTTATATTGGTAAAGGTGGCATCCGAGGGCTTAAAGCGAACGGACGTGCCCGACTCTTGCGTGTCGCCAATCACCGATAGTGGCCCGTCAGGCACGCCATGACGGTAGATTTGTTCGTGAAGCTTACCTTGGCGTCGAATCGTCAGACACAACTCCTCTGACAGCGCATTAACCACAGAAACGCCAACGCCGTGTAACCCCCCCGAAACCTTGTAGGTGTTGTCGTCAAATTTACCGCCGGCGTGAAGAACCGTCATAATGACTTCTGCGGCTGAGACACCCTCCTCGTGTTGCTCCGTTGGAATCCCACGCCCATCATCACTCACACTGACTGATTCGTCGGGATGAATAATAATGTCGATCTGGCTGCAATGCCCAGCAAGCGCTTCGTCAATGGAGTTGTCGACAATTTCGAAGACCATGTGATGCAGTCCAGTGCCGTCATCGGTATCGCCAATGTACATCCCGGGACGCTTCCGAACTGCGTCTAGGCCCTTCAGTACTTTAATGCTGGACGAATCATAATTCGTCGCGTCGGCGCCTGGTGTGTTGTCTTCCATGAGATCTCCTGTCAGTGGCTTCTATTATGCCATTTTATTAGCGCTTGTGAGCACCCCTTGTTCCACGTGGAACACATCAGTCACATAACGCTTGAGCCCCTGTGCGGTATCATTCAACGAGACCATTGTTGCGAGCACCTGTGCGCCTTCCGTCGCTAACACGCTAAATATTGCCTGAGCATTTGCGGCATCCAGCTCAGCTCCTACGTCGTCGAGGAGATAAATCGGCGCGCGATGGGCGGTTTCTTTAAGCACGCGGCCCTGTGCAATCCTAATCGCAGACATCAGAACCTTCATTTGGCCGCGAGACAACAGGTCGTTGGCCAGCCCCCCTGCCACATAGCAGGACAAATCACCTCGGTGAGGTCCAACCTGTGTGTGTCCCCGATCGATATCACTCGATCGGTTCGACTCTAAGGCCAAGGCAAACGGCACTCCGTCCTTCCAGCCCGACCTCAACGCAAGCCGTAATGACGGAAAATCAACCTTCATTTCCTCAAGTACTTCGCGTAATTGTGCTGTTAATAGGTCCGTGGCACGAACCCTTGAGTAATAAAACTGCTCGCCCAGCACAGCCAACTCCGCAACCCACGCCGCATCATCGTCGACCACGCCCTTACGAAGAAGCGCATTACGCTGTTTGAGCACTTGATAGTATCGCTGCCAAACACCAACAAACGAATGTTCCACGTGGAACACCAACTGATCCACCAGCTTTCGTCGGGCTTCGGGCCCCTCACGCAAAACGTCCAGCGTGGTTGCGTTTATCAAGATTACAGGAAGCTCATGCGCCAAGGTTGAAAGCGCTTTCACGGACTTCCCCGCCAAACGGACCTCCCCCCCACCTTGGCGCAACCGCTTCACACCCACAACGGATTCTGGCCCACCGTGGCGAAAGCGACCAACAACCTGAAAATGCGGGGCGTTTTCTTGAATCACTTTATTTGACTGATGACTGGTAAACGGCTTGCCCGTCCCCAACACGTGAACCGCATCCAGCACGGTGGTCTTTCCAGCGCCATTAGGTCCGACAAAGGCCGAAATTCCGGACCGCAGATCAACTGATGCGGTAGTAATATTCCGGAGATTTTCTATTGAGAGCTGCGTAAGCAATGGGTGTTCAACAAACCTTACAGACGCATGGGCATCACAACGTAAAGCGCCTCTGCATCAGTCTCACCGCCGGCATCACCGTCCTCAACGAGCGCAGAGCTTGCTGAGTCAGACAATGACATGCGGACCGTGGACCCAGAAAGAACACCCAACACATCGAGCAAGTAACTCACATTAAAGCCAACCTCCAAAGCCTCCCCCGAGTAATCAACAGGAACCATTTCCTCGGCTTGCTCCTGTTCAGGGTTGTTCGCTGTTATTTCCAGTGAGCCATTAGTGAGCGCCAACCGCACTCCGCGGTACTTTTCATTTGAGAGAATCGCTGTGCGCGTGAACGCCTGACGAAGTTCTGTTCGATCGCCGGTAACAGACTTATCAGGCGACCGCGGTAACACCCGCTCATACTCTGGGAACTTCCCATCAATCAACTTAGAGGTAAAGGTAAACTGGTCCGTTGCCGCTCGTATGTGGTTTGACCCCACGGTCAACGTGACTGATCCATCGGCATCGAGAAGCCTTGAAAGCTCTAAAATGCCCTTGCGAGGCACGATAACCGATTTATCCTCGGCCTCTACTTGGCCCGGCGCTGTGCACAGTGCAAGCCGGTGGCCGTCCGTGGCAACAAAACGAAGTCGGCCTTCTTTTATTTCCATATACATGCCGTTGAGGTAGTAGCGCACGTCTTGTTGCGCCATGGCAAAACCCGTGCGATCAATCATTTGGCGCACCAACGTCTGGGCCAGCTCTAAATCTATTTCGCCCTCTCCCGCCTCTACCGTTGGGAACTCCGCAGCGGGCAGTGTGGATAAGGTAAAGCGACTTCGCCCGGCCTTTACGGTCACGCGACCATCTTCAACACTAAAGGCGATATCAACGCCGTCCGGCAAACTTTTGCAAATATCGACTAATTTTCGCGCTGGAACAGTAATGTCGCCGTCAGGACCGTCATTTTGAACTTCGATACGCCCGACCAGTTCAACTTCTAAATCGGTACCGGTTAAAGACAGGCGACTGCCTTCTAAGCTCAGTAATACATTTGAAAGAATAGGCAGTGTTTGACGACGCTCTACGACGCCTGCCACCAAGTTTAAAGGCTTTATCAGCGCATCCCGCGATACTGAAAACTTCATTCGTACTATCTCTCTTTTTTAAGGTTACATGCGGCGACTAAGTCGTCAGCGAACGCAGCAGGTTTTTGTAATCTTCACTAATATCCGTCGTTGTCTCTCGTAACTCCGCTATCTTACGACAAGCATGCAGCACTGTCGTGTGGTCTCTTCCCCCAAACGCATCACCGATTTCAGGAAGACTGTGATTGGTCACCTCTTTTGCAAGCGCCATTGCCACTTGCCGCGGACGTGCGACCGAGCGATTACGCCGTTTTGATAAGAGATCAGCCACCTTAATTTTATAATAATCAGCGACGGTCCGCTTTATATTTTCTAACGACACTTGTTTGTCTTGGAGCGCCAGTAAATCCTTTAAAGACTCTTTAATAAGGTCAATATCAAAAGGCCGGCCCGTAAAGTTAGCGCTTGCGATCACACGCTTCAGTGCCCCCTCAAGCTCTCGAACGTTAGACCGAATACGCTGTGCTATGAAAAACGCGGCCTCGTGTGACATCGTTATGCCTGATTGTTCGGCTTTTTTCATCAAAATAGCGACCCGAGTCTCGAGCTCCGGCGGTTCCACCGCAACCGTCAAGCCCCACCCAAAGCGACTCTTTAAGCGCTCTTCCACCCCATCAATCTCTTTGGGATATCGATCGCTGGTTAAAATCATTTGTTGTCCGCCCTCTAACAAGGCGTTAAATGTATGGAAAAACTCTTCTTGGCTTCTGTCTTTGTTTGCAAAAAACTGAATATCATCAATGAGCAGCGCATCCACCGACCGGTAAAAGCGTTTGAAATCATTTATCGCGTTCAACTGTAGCGCCTTCACCATGTCAGCAACAAAGCGCTCACTGTGCAAATAAACAATTTTTGCATCGGGTTTTCGCTGACGAAGTGCATTACCAACGGCGTGCATTAAGTGTGTTTTGCCAAGACCAACACCGCCGTAAAGAAAGAGCGGGTTGTAGGCGTCACCCGGACTCTCTGCCACCTGCTGTGCGGCCGCCACCGCCAGCTGATTGCTTTTTCCTTGAACAAAGTTGTCAAAAGTGTACCCGTTCACCAAATTATGTTGGTGGGTCGGCACAATAATGGCAGGCGCAGCCCGGTGCGCGGTCGGCTGTGCGTCAGAAAAAGCGCTACGACTAAACACCTCAGGGCCTTTATGGCTCCCGCGGTCATCCTTACTACTCGATGGTGCACGGCCAATAACGCCAGGCTGGCTGAGTGCCGTATCTTGGCCAGAAATAACACTGATCGGCAGCTGGTTGCCAGGTGACCCTAGCGACGCCAAACAAGCGGATATCTTTTGGCTGTACTTTTCCTCCACGAAATCTCGTATAAATCGATTCGGCGCTCTGAGCACAAACGCGCGATGATCATCGACAGCCGTTAATGGACGGACCCATGTGTTAAATTGAACCTCGGGGACTTCGTGCTTCAACGACTCGAGACACCGCGCCCACAACACATTGTTTGAGGGGGTGGTTAATGAAGATGGTGCGCTTTGCATTTTCTGTTGTTCTCTTCGTATTGTTAGCGATTGTGACGTACGCGTGATCAACGGTGGCCTGAGAAACACTCACACCGAATCGATAAGGTACAGTTATCCACATATTTATCTCCACTTCAACAAAAATTAACTTTATTTAAATCAGTTGCTTAGCGGTTTTTTCGGGGGGAAACAAGAAAAAATAAAAAGCAATCGTTTTTTTATTTTATCTGTGGATAAGTTTTGAATAACTTATGGATCAATTGTGACAAAAACCTTTTTGTAAAGGCGGCCTCACTATCTAATGCCTACTGCAAAAGACGCTCATCGTTAGTGACCACTAACGCGCAAAAAAGACCTGTGAAATTAGCACAATAATTTTTCTGGGGTTTTCCCTTGCCACGTCACTTGACCCTACCTATACTTCCGCCCCCTGATTAGAAGCACCGCTCTGAAGGTCTGACAATGAAGCGTACTTTCCAACCCAGCGTACTCAAGAGAAAGCGTAACCATGGCTTCCGTGCACGCATGGCGACTAAAAACGGCCGAAAAGTACTCGCTCGCCGTCGAGCACGTGGGCGCATCCGCCTCTCTGCATAAGGCCGGTCGGACATGAGTCTCATGTCCCATAAATTCCCTAAATCTTCTCGTTTACTCAATGCGGGCGACTATTCGCTGGTCTTTAACAAGACGACAGCGCGTGCTGCTGCTGGCGCAGGAACCGTAATTGGCATCAAAAGCGACCAGCCAGACTCTCGGCTCGGCATTATTGTTGCCAAGAAAAATGTAAAATTGGCGGCGCAACGTAATCGAGTGAAACGTATTGTTCGTGACTATTTCCGACGCCACCCTCTTGCACAGCCCATGGATATCGTCTTTTTGGCTCGAAAAGGCGTTGCAGAACGAACAAACCAAGACCTATGTAGTGATCTTTCAAAGATTTGGCGAAAACTAGATCAACAACAAAAATGATCACGTCGCTCTCCCGCTTACTGTCGTCTTTAGTATCTAAGGTTCTAACCGGCCTCATTCGCGCCTACCAGATCGCGCTCAGCCCATTTCTTGGATCAAATTGTCGCTATCATCCGACGTGTTCTGCTTATGCGATTAACGCCTTAGAGAGCCACGGTCCATTTTTCGGTAGCATTCTTGCCGTAAAACGCATTTGCCGCTGTCATCCGTGGGCCGACGGCGGTTATGATCCGGTTCCTGAAAAGCACAACGCATTAAAAGACAACGAGCGCCAAAAGCCGAGGACCTAATGGACCCTGTACGATTACTGCTAATAAGCTCGACCGCCGTAGTATCACTCTTGCTGCTGATTGAATGGAACCAGTACTCTGATAGCCATAAGAAGCAACAAAGCGACCTCTACGCTGCGGCCGTGCTGGAGACGCCTGTAACCGAAGAAAAGTCTTCCTTTTCTGCCATTGACGAGGGCATTCCCTCGGTTTCAGCACCCGTAGCCGCGCTCACCGAAACCCGCGATCAGGCTGCCTCGTTCTTTCTGAATACCGACGCGATAAACCTTGCCATTTCAATGGACGGGGGCGATATTACTGGCGCCTCTCTCCCTAAGTTTCCAGTCCGCCTGGACACCCCAGACCAACCGTTCCGACTGCTCGAAAGCAACGCGTTAAGAACGTATGTTGCACAGACAGGCCTTATTGGGCCTGACGGGATTGATGCCAGCGGGGACCGCGCACGTTACGTCAGCCAGGGCATCGACGTCGGGGCCGATGGCAGCCACACCTTAACGCTTGCGTGGATAGGCAACGACCCTCTCGGTCTTCAGGTGTTCAAGCAAATTACCGCCTATGACAACCAGTATGTGGTCGACGTCACGTTTGATATTCGCAACAACAGCGGACAGTCTGTCAACGTCACGTCTTTCGCGCAGCTCAAACGCGATAACTCTGAAGCGCCAGACGCCAACGTCGGTTTCGGCGTAAGCCCGTACCTCGGTGCCGCGCTTACGCAGCCAGAGGAGCGATACACAAAACTGGCGTTCTCTGATTTACAGGATGAGCCCTTTTCAAAGAACTTGCCCGGAGGATGGGTCGCGATACTTCAGCACTACTTCGTCTCCGCCTGGATTCCTTCACAAACCGAGTCACATGACTTTTTTGCAAGCCAACTATCAAACGGCGATAACGTCATTGGCTATAAAAATGCCGGTGTCAGCATTGACGCGGGCGACCAACACACTATTTCTCAGCGCCTCTACGTCGGCCCAAAAGATCAGGTGGTTTTAAGTGACTTGGCCGAAAACTTAGACCTCGTTATCGATTATGGGTGGCTCTGGTGGTTAGCTCAGCCCTTATTTTGGCTGCTTACGCTGATTCAGTCCTTTGTTGTTAACTGGGGGCTCGCCATTATTATTCTTACCATTTTCGTGAAACTCGCCTTTTTCCGCTTATCGGCTGCAAGCTATAAATCAATGGCTAAGATGCGTACCGCACAACCCAAAATTCAAAGTATTCGCGACCAATACGCTGAAGATAAAGCCAAGCAACAACAAGCAATGATGGAGCTCTGGAAGAAAGAAAAAATTAATCCGATGGGCGGATGCCTGCCTATGCTGATTCAGATGCCTGTCTTCATTGCCTTGTACTGGGTGCTGCTTGAATCTGTCGAGCTACGACATGCTCCCTTTATTTTATGGATTAATGATCTTTCAGCCATGGATCCCTACTTTGTATTACCGCTTTTAATGGGTATCAGCATGTACCTCATGCAGCGCCTTAACCCCGCACCACCGGATCCTATGCAAGCAAAAATAATGCAGTACATGCCCATTGCGTTCACATTTTTAATGATGTGGTTCCCAGCAGGCTTAGTATTGTATTGGCTTTGCAATAACCTACTGTCCTTTGCTCAGCAGTACATTGTTACGCGGCAAATTGAACAGGCTGCTCGTTAAAAAAACCTAATGACGGCTTTAGATACCGACACCATTGCCGCAATCGCCACCGCGCGCGGCGACGGGCCGGTGGGTATTATCCGGCTTAGTGGTCCAAAAGCGTTAACGATAGCAACGACTATAAGTCAACATCACTTTGAGCCGCGCCACGCCCACTTGTGCGTATTCACTAACGCTTGCGGTGACGTTATTGACTCGGGACTCGGTCTTTACTTTCCTCTGCCTCATTCGTTTACGGGTGAGGACGTTGTTGAACTGCAAATTCATGGTGGCCATATTGTGCTCCAAGCGCTGTTGTCGCGCTGTCTTGAGCTCGGCGCTCGAGCTGCACGCCCGGGTGAGTTTTCTGAGCGCAGTTTCTTAAATGGGAAAATTGACCTATTACAAGCAGAAGCGATTGCAGATTTAATATCGGCAGAAACCGAAACTGCTGCTCAATTAGCTGCGTCATCACTTGCTGGTGTGTTCTCGGAACTTGTCGACACCCTTGCCACTGACTTAAATGAGTTACGTGCGTTGACCGAAGCGTCAATCGACTTTCCAGAAGAAGACATCGACGTACTGCAAAGGCATCAGGTTATTACGCGACTTCACAGTTGTAACACTACAATCACAACGCTGTTGCGTGACGTTTCTACTGCGCGAAAACGAACGCAACGCCACACCGCCGTCTTAATCGGCGCGCCAAACGCGGGTAAAAGCAGTCTTCTAAATGCATTGGCCTATGACGACATTGCGATCGTGACCGATCAACCCGGTACAACCAGAGACGCGTTAAAGGAAACAGTTCAAATTGGCGCAGCCCTGCTAGATATTATTGATACTGCGGGTATCCGTTCCACCACCGATGTTATTGAGCAAGAGGGTGTAAAGCGCGCTAAAGCCAGTGGTTCTTTGGCTGACCTTGTGCTGCATATTGTTGACGACAGTCACCCGATTGCGATCGATACCGACTGGATACCACTGTCTACGCCCATCATTAAAGTCTTCAATAAAGCCGACTTAACACAACGCGCGCTAGGGCGTTTTGAAGGCGAGGCGAGTCGAAATTGCGTCGCGCTCAGCGCCGCAACAGGTGAAGGGTTAGATGAATTGGCCTCTATTGTTGAAGAAACCTTACTGATTAGTGGTCATCAACACTCGACGTTCAGTGCGCGTCAGCGACACGTGGACGCATTAGCCGAAGCAGAGCAATTACTGGCTCACGCCCTAGAGCAGTTTAGCGTTCACAATGCCGCAGAGTTACTCTCAGAAGATCTTAAACGAGTGCAAACTGCTATCGATACACTCACCGGTAGAGTCTCAAGCGACGATATACTGGGCCAAATTTTCAGTTCATTTTGCATCGGTAAATAATTGCTTTGCGACACCGTTAACTGTGTATTAACGCCTAGCAGCTAGATGTTTCTTTTTTTTCACTATCCTGTGCATAACACCGCTCAAAACCCTGTGCGCGGTTGTGTGCATAACCTCACGGTGAAATTCATCGTCTCTAAGTAAGTTACTTATCCAACGGACATCCCCTGCTTGTACGTCCGTTTTACAGACCTTACAACAAGGGTTTGTGTCGTGTTTTCATGAGTTTCTACAGGGGCTGCAAAGGGTTTTCCACAAAATTTAGAGCCCTAATAATAACAACATCTAAGTATCTACTCTTTTATATATATATTTAAATATAAGAGCTTTAACGTGGACTCAATGGTGAGGGTTGATCGTAAAAAAGAAACGCGGATAAACAACTCAAACTGCCACTGAGTCCTTTTTAAACCGTCTTTAATGTGCTTATGTTCTTAAACGAATGCCCGTATACTTCGCGGCCCTTAACGAAGCACAGACACGCAGATGAGTGCAGACCGACTATTTGATGTCATTGTTGTTGGCGGTGGTCATGCCGGTACAGAGGCGGCACTGGCGTCAGCGCGTGCTGGATCTCGAACCTTGCTGATCACACACTCCATCGACACGTTAGGACAGATGTCGTGTAACCCTGCTATTGGTGGTATTGGTAAGTCGCACTTAGTTCGAGAGATCGATGCACTCGGTGGAGCCATGGCAACGGCCACCGATCTGGCGGGCATTCAATTCCGAGTGCTTAACGCTCGCAAAGGCCCTGCGGTTAGGGCCACTCGTGCCCAAGCTGATCGCGTCCTTTACCGAAATGCAATACGTCAAATACTCTTTGCCCAAGAGAACCTGACTATTTTTCAAGACGCCGTCGATGATATAGAGCTCTGTGGCGATCAAATATCAGGCATTACGACGTCGACAGGTATTCGCTTTCAAGCTTCGGCATGTGTACTGACTGCGGGAACATTCCTTCATGGAAAAATTCACGTTGGACTTCAGAACCAGTCAGGTGGACGTATGGGCGACCCTTCGGTTGTTACGTTAGCTGACCAACTTCGCGAAATATGCCCTCGGCTGGGTCGACTAAAGACGGGAACGCCACCTAGAATTGATGGAAATACAGTCGATTATTCGTCCTTGCAGGAACAGTGGGGAGATACGCCGCGACCGGTCATGTCCCAACTGGGATCAGTGAATCAACATCCAGAGCAGGTCTGTTGTTGGATTACTAAAACGAATGAGGAAACGCACGATATTATTCGCAGTGGATTAGATCGTTCGCCTATGTTTAGTGGTGTGATCGAGGGGACTGGACCTCGGTACTGTCCGAGTATTGAAGATAAGATTCACCGTTTTGCTGATAAGAACTCACACCAGATTTTCTTAGAACCCGAGGGGCTAACAACGTCCGAACTGTATCCCAACGGGATTTCTACGTCGTTGCCTTATGACATTCAAGTAGGGCTGGTGCGCTCCATTAAGGGGCTTGAAAATGCGCACATTACGCGACCTGGCTACGCGATTGAGTACGATTACTTTGACCCAAGAGACTTAACGCATAGTTTGATGACACGTCATGTTTCTGGTTTGTTTTTCGCCGGTCAGATTAACGGCACAACGGGATATGAAGAAGCTGGCGCGCAAGGTTTATTAGCGGGGTTAAACGCATCTCGATACGCTGCTGAGCTGGATCCGTGGGAACCACAGCGCGACGAGGCCTATATTGGTGTTTTGGTGGATGACCTAGTGACGCTTGGGACATTAGAGCCCTATCGAATGTTTACATCGAGAGCAGAATATCGATTACAGCTTCGTCAAGATAACGCCGATGAGCGTTTAACCGCAAAAGGACGCGCGTTAGCGCTGATCACGGATGACCATTGGAAGGTGTTTGAAGACAAGCAGTTGACGATTCAACAAGAACTCGAGCGCCTTGATTCTACTTTCATACACCCCAAAACAGAATCTGCTCAAATGCTCGATGGTAAGTTAACGACGCCGCTCACACGAGAGTATTCGATGGCTGATCTCGTGCGACGACCCGAGCTGTCGTACTGCGATGTTGCGAGCTTAAAGGGCGAGATGGTTCAAGATTCCGCAACGGCAGAGCACATTGAGACGCGAGTGAAATATGCTGGTTACATTGCCCGCCAACAAGACGATATAGATCGTTTGAAACGGCATGAAAATACGCTGATACCCGCAGATTTTGATTTTTCAAAGGTATCTGGATTGTCGAATGAAATTTGTCAGAAGCTCATACAAAACCAACCCAGTAACATTGCTCGTGCAAGTCGAATACAAGGTGTAACACCCTCTGCTTTATCGCTGTTATTGGTTCATTTACGAAGAAGTAGCGAAAAACCCGCTGAACGCATTGCTAGTAATGCGTGACGTTGAATACGACCTCATTAGCGAAGGATTGGCCGCACTGTCTATCGACGCGCAACGTGCAGCGCTACTCTATGAATATCTTCAATTGCTACAGAAGTGGAATAAGCCGTTCAACTTAACAGCGATTAAAAAAGCGGAAGAAATGATTCCCAAACACCTCATGGACAGTCTTTCAATATTGGCACACCTTGGCGGTGCTCGCCGTATTTGCGACGTCGGAACAGGAGCAGGACTGCCAGGCATACCACTCGCAGTTTGCTGTCCAGAAACAGAGTTCGTACTCTTAGACAGCAACGGAAAGAAAACCCGCTTTCTTCATCAAGCGAGGCGCCACCTAAACTTAAATAACGTCACTATCGTCGAGGGACGCGTTGAAGACTTCCAACCAGAGGAGGGTTTTGACGCCGTGTTGAGCCGAGCGTTTGCCGACTTGACGCGAATGGTTCAGGTGACGCAGCACCTGCTGAAAAAAAATGGTGTTTGGCTCGCTATGAAGTCTCAAACACTCGAGACTGAGAAAGCAGCGCTGGATGCACCTATTGTGTTTGTTGAGCAGCGGACGCTTCGAGTGCCAGGTCTGAACGAAGTGAGGCAGCTTGCGGTGCTTAAATTTGCCGAGGCAACCACATGAAAATCATCGCCGTCGCAAATCAAAAAGGAGGCGTTGGTAAAACCACCTCTAGCGTTAACTTGGCAGCCTCTCTTGCTCAAATTGGACAGCGTGTTTTGTTGGTGGACATGGACCCACAGGGCAACGCGACGATGTCTTCAGGCATAGAAAAAAACAAACTCGAGCGCTCTGTGCTCGATGTGTTGCTTAACGAGGCGACATTGACGGAGTGTTTAATCACCTCCCCTTCAGGTGGGTATGGTGTGCTGCCTGCGAACGGTGATCTTACAGCGGCTGAAGTAGAACTCATTGATGTCGATGGTAAAGAATTGCGTCTTAAAACTGGTTTATCACAAGCCGCAGCGTCGTTTGATTATGTTTTAGTGGATTGCCCACCGTCGCTGAACATGCTGACTGTAAACGCGATGGTGGCCTGTGATTCAATACTGATCACGATGCAGTGCGAATATTTTGCACTTGAGGGTTTATCGGCGTTACTCAGTACCGTGCGGCGCATTAACGAAACGGTTAACTCCGACTTAGAAATCGAGGGTATTCTTCGAACAATGTACGATCCTCGTAACTCACTGACGACCGAAGTTTCAGAACAGTTATTCAGTCACTTCGGCAGCTTAGTTTATCGAACGGTTATTCCGCGTAACGTTCGTTTAGCAGAGGCACCCAGTCACGGAGAGCCAGGGATTGTTTATGACAGGTATTCACGCGGTGCTCGTGCTTACATGGCGCTGGCTGAAGAGTTTTTGCGCAGACAGTAAAGGCCGGTGACCCCAGGAAAAGTGAATGACCACAAAAAAAAGAAAACTTAATAGGGGCTTAGATGCCCTGCTTGGTGCCGAGTTGACAACAAAAGCGGCGGCCAGCACCGCGGCGCCTAACGCAAGTTCTGCAGGGCAAGGTGACCTTCGGCAGATTCCGTTGGAACAACTGCAGCGCGGTCACTACCAGCCACGTCGCGATTTTGATGAAACTGCGCTCAATGAACTGGCAGATAGTATAAAAGCTCAAGGGGTGATGCAGCCTATTGTCGTTCGGCTTATCGCCGGTAATCGATACGAGATTGTTGCTGGGGAGCGACGTTGGCGAGCCAGTCAGCGCGCGTCTCTTGACGTCATTCCTGCCATTGTTCGTCAAATTAGTGACGAGACCGCGATCGCGATGGCGTTAATTGAAAATATTCAACGCGAAGATTTAAACTCCATCGAAGAAGCGCGAGCCCTAAAGCGCTTGCAAACAGAGTTTGACTTAAGTCAACAAGAGATCGCAGCCGCAGTGGGTAAGTCTCGGCCAGCAATTGCGAACCTTCTGCGGCTCTTGACGCTTGAACCTGAAGTTGCTGAGTTACTGGAAACGAGAGCCATTGGCGCAGGTCACGGGAAAGTGTTGTTGGCGCTTGAAGGCGGTAATCAGATAAGAGCAGCGCGTAAAGTGGCTCAAGGCAAGCTGTCTGTTCGTCAGACCGAGGCCTTGGTTAGGGCGTTACTGTCGCCCAAGAACGCTGACGCGCCGATAGCAAGAGACCCTGATATAGATCGATTGGCACGACAGCTGTCAGACCGGTTTGGCACAAAAGTGACTATTGAAAATAAAAACGGGCGCGGCAAGTTAGTCATTCAGTACAGCGACCTTGATGTGCTTGACGGTATTTTAAATCGTATCCAATAAAAGTTGGCATTTTGCTTTGTTGATGCTGTTTGGCAATTCGAATAAACTTGCGCGCGCTTGAGGGTCTGAGCACTTGGGAGCACTTAGTGGTTGAGTACACGCGCACAACGCTTGCTCGTCACCTTGCAAAGGCGCTTTTGTATTCCAGTGTTGTGATCGGGGTTGTGTCACTGGGCGTTGGGTTGTTACTCGATGCTGACGCGGCGATCGGCGTTTGGGTCGGGGCGGCTATAGTGGGACTGCCACAGGTGTGGCTCGCTGCAAGCTTGTTCAGTCGTTTTGGTGCGCACGCTCCAACGCTACTGGGAATCGCAAAGTTTAGTTTGAGTGCGTTGTTGTTTGGTGTTTGGTTTGCGAAATCACCAAATCCGCAGGCCGGGCCGGTGTTTTTTGGCGCGGTATCGTTATTAGTGTGTAGCCCGGTGTTTTATTTCTGGGTTGCGAAACAAAAGAGTTAAAGGCGTGTCGCCGCAGTGAGCGTGCGACTAGATGGGGCAGCAACGAATGGCGGCGACTGGTCAAGAAAAGACAGTTTCGGACTACATTGTCCACCACCTGACAAACCTGACGTACGGCAAGTTACCGGAAGGTTTTGATCGTTACGACGGACACACAGTCGGTGCCGGCGGTGAGTGGGCGTTTGCGCACGGCGCGGACGAAATCGCTGCGATGGGCTTCAATGCGGTTCACGTTGACTCGCTTGCGTGGTCTATTGGGTTGGGCGTTATCTTTTGCGCACTCTTTCGTTGGGTTGCGGTTCGCGCGTCGGCCGAGACCCCTTCTGGACTGGTGAACTTCATTGAGATGGTTGTTGAGTTTATTGACAACCAAGTGAAAGACACGTTCCACGGACAAAACAAACTGGTCGCGCCGCTGGCGCTGACGATTTTTGTCTGGGTGTTTTTAATGAACCTGATGGATCTAATACCGGTCGACGTCGTGCCGGAGTTGATGGTTTTAGCAGGTATTGAGTACCAAAAAATCGTGCCATCGACGGACCCCAATATCACCATGGGCATGGCGGTCGGCGTGTTTATTTTGATGCTGTATTACTCAATTAAAGTCAAAGGCTTTGGTTTTGCCAAAGAGTTGGCGCTAAACCCCTTCAACCACTGGGTGTTTATTCCCGTTAACCTGTTTATGGAAATTGTAGGCCTGCTGGCTAAGCCGTTTTCATTGGGGCTACGATTGTTCGGGAACATGTACGCCGGGGAAATGATTTTCATTTTGATTGCTGCGCTATTTGGTGCCGGTATTCTCTGGGTGTTACCTGCTTCTCTTTTACAGATTGGTTGGGCAATTTTCCACATTCTGGTTATTACGCTTCAGGCGTTTATTTTTATGGTTCTTACCATCGTGTACCTCAGTATGGCGCACGAGGACCACTAGTTTTTGAACGTCCATACTTAGACTCAATAGGAGACAACAATGGAAATGATTTACATCGCAGCTGCGATCATGATGGGCTTGGGTGGCATGGGTGCCGCTATTGGCGTGGGTATTTTGGGCGGTAAGCTCATCGAAGGTTCTGCGCGACAGCCAGAGCTGGCTTCACGCCTCCAGGGAACGTTCTTCTTGGGCGCGGGCTTGGTTGATGCGATTCCCATTATTGGTGTTGGTATTTCTATGTACCTCATCTTTGTGGTTGCAGGCTAAAGAAACTCTCGTTTCCTCACCGGTGATCCGGTGAGCGTTATACCCACAGGAGACTACTGTGAACATTAATCTGACCATTATCGGACAGATCGTGGCTTTTATTGCGTTCGTTGCTTTTTGCATGCGATACGTGTGGCCACCGATTCTCGCTGCCATGGAAGAGCGCCAGCAAAAAATTGCTGATGGTCTCGCCGCAGCCGATCGTGCAGGTCACGATTTAGAGCTCGCTCAAAAAGCGGCGGTGGATCGGCTTGCTGAAGCAAAGAAAGAAGCTGCGGTGATCGTTGACTCTGCTAACAAGCGAGCGACGACGCTTGTGGATGAAGCAAAGGTGGCCGCCGTTGTAGAGGCGGACCGCGTTAAAGAGCTCGCCACAGCTGAAGTTGAGCGTGAAAAGGCTCAGGCAAAGGAGCAGTTGCTTGCACAAGTCAGTGCACTTGCGATTTCGGGAGCTGAAAAGGTCTTGGCAGCTGAGATTGACGCGGACAAGCACGCTGCGATTCTTGAGCAGCTGGTTAAGGAGCAGTAAGCGTGATCGAGCCAACAACATTGGCAAGGCCGTACGCGCGCGCAGCATTTCAGTTTGCTGTTGATAATACTGCGGTAGACGTCTGGTACGAGGCGCTTCAGCTGCTTACGGCTGTGGTTGTAGAGCCCAGCGTTGCCTGTATCTTGGATGATCCTGCCAGCACTGCGGTACAACGTGCCGAAACTGTATCCGCTGTGTTGGGTGACGACGCGCCAGTGGGTTTGGCGCAATTTATCGCGGTCCTGGCTGAAAACCACCGATTGTCTTTGACGGGCGAAGTGACGCGGCTGTTTGCGGAGCTCAAGGCGTCGTTGGACGCAGCAACAAATGTCACATTGACCAGCGCGTTTGATGTGGATGACGCAACGGTTGAAACACTCTCTTCCGCGTTAAAAGCAAAACTGGGTAAGACAGTCGATATGACTGTTAAAACAGACTCCACCCTTCTCGGTGGAGCCATTATTCGAGCTGGCGATTTGGTTATCGACGGCTCAGTTCGTGGGCGCTTGCACAAGCTGGCGACTGCGTTGAAATCTTGACAGAGGAACCGGTCATGCAACAACTGAATCCTTCAGAAATCAGCGACATCATCAAGCAGCGTATTTCGCAGCTCGATGTTGCTTCGCAAGCGACAAACGAGGGCACTATTGTCTCGGTAACGGACGGTATTATCCGAATTCATGGACTCACCGAGGTTCAATACGGTGAGATGGTTGAGTTTGAGGGCAATGTCTTCGGTTTGGCACTTAACCTCGAGCGAGACTCGGTTGGCGCGGTTGTGCTTGGCGATTATAAGCAGCTCGCCGAGGGTCAAACTTGCCGTTGCACGGGCCGTATTTTGGAAGTCCCTGTGGGTCCAGAGCTTCAGGGCCGTGTGGTCGATGCGCTGGGTAACCCCATTGATGGCAAAGGCGCAATCGACGCTCAGCTCACCGATGCGATTGAAAAGATTGCCCCAGGCGTTATCGCCCGGCAGTCGGTTGACCAGCCTGTACAAATTGGACTCAAAGCCATTGATGCGATGGTGCCGATTGGTCGTGGTCAGCGGGAACTGATTATTGGAGACCGCCAAATCGGTAAGACCGCCATTGCTATTGACGCCATTATCAATCAAAAAGACACCGGTATTAAGTGCGTCTACGTTGCCGTGGGCCAGAAGGCTTCTTCTGTTGCTTCCGTGGTGCGTAAACTTGAAGAGCACGGTGCGATGGATCACACCATCGTTGTTGCCGCAAACGCGTCTGACCCCGCAGCAATGCAGTACTTAGCACCGTTCGCCGGTTGCACTATGGGCGAGTATTACCGCGATCGCGGTGAAGACGCGCTGATCATCTATGATGACCTTTCAAAGCAAGCCGTTGCTTATCGCCAAATTTCTTTGTTGCTCCGACGTCCGCCTGGACGTGAAGCGTACCCTGGTGATGTCTTTTATCTCCATTCACGTTTGTTAGAGCGTTCAGCACGAGTCAACGCCGACTATGTTGAAGCGTTTACAAACGGTGAAGTGAAGGGTCAAACGGGCTCGTTGACCGCACTGCCAGTGATCGAAACACAGGCAGGTGATGTCTCTGCGTTCGTACCGACTAACGTGATTTCGATTACGGATGGCCAGATTTTCTTGGAGGCCGACATGTTTAACGCAGGCGTTCGCCCAGCGATGAACGCCGGTATCTCGGTGTCGCGTGTTGGTGGTGCTGCTCAGACCAAAATTATTAAGAAGCTTTCAGGCGGTATTCGAACAGCGCTCGCTCAGTACCGTGAGCTCGCCGCATTTTCTCAGTTTGCTTCAGACCTTGATGAGGCGACTAAAGCCCAGCTCGAACACGGCGAGCGCGTCACTGAGCTCATGAAGCAAAAGCAGTACGCACCGCTTTCAACGGCGGAAATGGGCGTGCTCTTGTACGCGGCTAACGAAGGTTATTTAAAGTCGGTTGAAGTCGATAAAGTGGCTGACTTTGAATCGTCTCTTTTGTCTTACATGCACGCTGAGCAGGGTGCCTTGATGCAAGAGATTGTGTCAGACGGAAACTGGAACGACGATCGTGAGGCTGCATTTAAGTCGGGCTTGGACACGTTTGTTGCGACGCAGACTTGGTAATTAACGATGGCAGCTGGTAAGGAAATTCGCACTAAGATCACGAGTATTCAAAGTACTCAGAAGATTACCAGTGCAATGGAGATGGTCGCAGCAAGTAAGATGCGCCGCGCTCAGGATCGCATGGAAGTGGGCAAGCCGTATGCCCGTCGTATGCGTTCGGTGGTGGGTCATATTGCTAATGCGTCGGCGGAGTACCGACACGCCTACATGCAGCAGCGCGCAGTAAAACGCGTCGGCTACATTGTTATCTCCTCTGACCGAGGCTTGTGTGGTGGATTGAACATTAACCTGTTCAAGCGTGCACTGCAGTCCATGAAGGCGCATTCAGAAGAGGGTCATGAGATTGACCTGTGTCTGATTGGCGCTAAAGGCCAAGCGTTTTTTGGGTCAGTGGGTGGCAATGTCGTCGCGAGTGTTCGTGACATTGGCGAGCAACCAACGGTTGAGCAGCTGATTGGCGCGGTGAAGCACATGCTTGACGCTTACATCAAAGGGTCGGTCGACAAGCTTTATTTGGTGAGTAACGATTTTGTAAACACCATGACGCAAGCGCCTACGGTGCAGCAGCTTTTACCGTTAGAAGCAGATACTCAAGAGCAGTATTCGCATCATTGGGATTATATTTACGAGCCTGATGCACGCGAGTTGCTCGACAGTCTGTTGGCGCGATATATCGAGGCGCTCGTTTATCAGGCGGTGGTTGAGAATGGTGCTTGCGAGCAGGCCGCTCGAATGATCGCCATGAAGAATGCCAGCGATAATGCGGGTGAGCTGATTGACGAACTTCAATTGGTATACAACAAAGCTCGGCAGGCGGCGATTACCCAAGAACTGTCAGAAATTGTAGGCGGTGCTGCCGCTATTGGATAAGCACGCGTGCGCGTGGTTTTGATTTATGTTGGCGCCATGGCTGAGCGCCGCAGAACAACACAGAGGACTCGAAAATGAGTAGTGGAAAGGTTGTACAGGTTATTGGCGCGGTCGTTGACGTAGAGTTTCCCCGCGACAGCGTTCCCAAGGTGTATGACGCCCTGATTATCACCGACAAAGGCCTGACGTTGGAAGTTCAGCAGCAACTCGGTGACGGTATTGTTCGCGCCATTGCTATGGGCCCATCGGAAGGTGTCAGCCGAGGTCTCTCTGTAGACAATACCGGTGCCCCCATTGCGGTTCCGGTTGGGATAGAAACCCTTGGTCGCATCATGGATGTACTGGGCAACCCTATTGATGAGCGCGGACCCATCGGTGAGCAAGAGCGGTCGTCGATTCACCGCGCGGCCCCCGCCTATGAAGAACTTGCAGCGTCTGACGAGTTGCTTGAGACCGGTATTAAAGTCATTGACTTGGTTTGTCCGTTTGCAAAGGGCGGTAAAGTCGGGCTCTTCGGTGGTGCTGGTGTTGGTAAAACCGTCAACATGATGGAACTGATTAACAATATTGCGACTGAGCACTCGGGCCTGTCCGTCTTTGCTGGTGTGGGCGAACGGACACGAGAAGGTAATGACTTTTACTACGAGATGCAGGAATCTAAAGTCGTCAACGTAGAGAACTTACCTGAATCAAAAGTCGCAATGGTTTATGGGCAAATGAACGAGCCGCCCGGCAACCGTCTTCGAGTGGCTTTGACGGGCTTGACCATGGCTGAGAAGTTCCGTGACGAGGGGCGAGACGTCCTCTTGTTTGTTGATAATATTTACCGGTATACGCTTGCGGGAACCGAGGTGTCAGCTCTCCTTGGTCGTATGCCCTCTGCGGTGGGTTACCAGCCCACGCTTGCAGAGGAAATGGGTGTTCTTCAGGAGCGCATCACGTCGACGAAGACGGGTTCTATTACGTCAATTCAAGCCGTGTACGTTCCAGCTGATGATTTGACGGACCCTTCGCCTGCGACAACGTTTGCGCACTTGGACTCGACCGTCGTTTTAAGCCGCGATATCGCAGCGAAAGGCATTTACCCTGCGGTTGACCCACTCGATTCAACCTCGCGTCAGCTCGACCCACTGATTATTGGTACAGAGCACTACGCCGTCGCGCGAGGCGTTCAGTCAGTGCTTCAGCGTTATAAAGAGCTCAAAGACATTATTGCTATTTTAGGCATGGACGAGTTGTCTGAAGAAGACAAGCTCACGGTTGCGCGTGCTCGAAAAATTGAGCGCTTTTTGTCGCAGCCCTTCCACGTTGCTGAAGTATTTACCGGATCGCCAGGTATCTATGTGTCGTTAAAAGACACCATTACTGGCTTCAAAGCAATCTTGGCGGGTGAATACGATCACTTACCCGAGCAGGCGTTCTACATGGTGGGCTCGATCGAGCAAGCTGTCGAGAAGGCCGAGAAGCTCAGCGCGTAATCGGAGGCTGTAATGGCACTGACCATTCACTGCGACATTGTTAGCGCAGAAGCTCAAATTTTCTCAGGTCTTGTTGAACTGCTGGTTGCCAGTGGTTCGTCGGGCGAGATGGGTGTGACTTACGGGCACACCCCGTTACTGACCGACTTAACACCCGGAACGGTCCGCGTTGTCCTTCAGGGTGGCGAAGAGGAGGTTTACTTCGTCTCTGGTGGTTATTTAGAGGTGCAGGGAGACGTCGTAACTGTTTTGGCAAACACCGCTGTTCGTGGTGAAGACCTTGACGAGGAGGCGGCTGAAGCGGCACGCAAAGCGGCCGAAGAGGCGCTGGCTAACCAGTCCAGTGAACTCGATTACAGCCTCGCTTCTGCACAACTTGCCGAGGCATCGGCACGGCTTGCCACGCTGAGAAAGCTCAAGAACCGCGCGGGACGTTAACGTCCGTCTCGTCAAAGGCCTGGGCAGTGTCACCTTTGTCTGACTCGACACTCTAGGAACTTTTGCCGTAGCAGTTGTCATACTGCTGTGCGATCCTCCCAGCAAATTACTCGATAGGTTCAGAATGCTCGAAGTTATTGTTCTGGCGGCCGGGCGCGGAACACGAATGCGGTCCGAATTGCCCAAGGTTCTTCACCCTGTTGGCAATAAGCCGATGGTCAGCCACGTGATAGACACGGCTCGTGAACTAAACGCTGCAAAGATTCACGTCGTTGTCGGTCACGGCGGTGATGCGGTTTCCGATGCTATCGCCGCAGACGACGTAAGCACTTACTCTCAAAAAGAGCAACTAGGTACCGGCCACGCGACGCTCACTGCTGCGCCTTCGTGTGGTCCGGAGAGTACTGTATTGGTGCTTTTCGGCGATGTGCCGCTGCTGTCATCTGACGTACTCGCCGAGGTCGTACGCAGTGCCAGTTCTGGAAACCCAGTGCTGCTGGCGGCAACGCTCAATGATCCCACAGGGTACGGGCGTGTCGTGCGCAATGCGGCGGGGGACTTTGCAAAAGTAGTCGAACATAAGGATTCCACGGCAGCCGAGCGTGAGATTGACGAGATCAATACCGGGGTGCTGGCGGCTAAAGGGTCCGATTTGCTGGGATGGCTTAGGCGTGTCAGCAATGACAATGTACAGGGTGAATACTATTTACCCGACGTTCTGGGCCTGGCTATCGAAGACGGTGCGTTGGTCAGCGTGGTTGTGACAGATCGGGCCGATGAGATTTTAGGTGTGAACGATCGCCTCCAGTTAGAGCACATTGAACGATCATTCCAACGCAAGCAAGCCCAGGCGCTGTTGTCCGCGGGCGTGCATGTTGCGGACAGTCGTCGACTTGATATTAGAGGATCACTGTCGTGTTCCGAAGATGTATTCATTGATGTAAACGTGCTGATCGAAGGTGAGGTGGTCATTGGTCGCGGGGCCGTCATCGAGGCGAATTGTGTGTTGAAAGACTGTGTGATTGGTGAAGGCGCGCACGTGCGTGCGTTTACACACATCGAAGGCGCAAGGGTTGGCTCAGACTGTCAGGTTGGGCCTTATGCACGCTTACGGCCCGGTGCAGACCTTGGGGTGGGTGCTAAAGTGGGCAATTTTGTGGAAGTGAAAAACAGTACTTTTGGCGACGGCGCAAAAGCGAACCATTTGGCTTACGTGGGTGATGCTAGCGTGGGTGCTGGATCGAATATTGGCGCAGGCACGATAACCTGTAACTACGACGGAGCGAATAAACACCGTACTGAGCTTGGTGATCATGTGTTTATAGGGTCAAACAGTACCCTCGTTGCGCCCATCCAGATCGAAGACAACGGGTTTGTTGCCGCGGGGTCGACTATTACATCGAAGGTGAGTTCGTCGCAGCTTGCGGTCGGACGCGCCAAGCAACGAAATATCGAGGGGTGGAGCCGCCCCGAAAAACCAAAAAAGTAGGGGTAGTTATGTGCGGAATTGTCGCGGCTGCAGCGCAACGCGAAGTATCAGAGATTTTGCTGGAGGGCCTACGGCGCCTTGAGTACCGCGGTTATGACTCTGCAGGTATGGCGCTGGTTGATAATGATCACGCGCTTCAGCTCCATAAGTGTCAAGGCAAGGTTAAGGGGCTTGAAGATGCCAACGCATTGAGTCCCATCGTGGGTTGCCGCGGTGTCGCCCACACACGCTGGGCGACACACGGCGCCCCGACCGCGGCAAATGCGCACCCCCACATTGCTGGAAATCGAGTTGCGCTGGTTCACAATGGCATTATCGAAAATCACGCAGCGCTTCGTAGCGACTTAGAAGCCAGCGGCGTGATGTTTCAATCAGAGACCGATACTGAGGTTATTGTGCACCTTGTTCACGCGCAGCTGGATGCGGGTTCAACACTGTTTGACGCGGTGAGAGAAACGGTGACAAAACTGCAGGGTGCGTATGCGCTTGCTGTGGTCGATACCGATTATGAAAATGAAGTGGTCGTGGCGCGCGAGGGAAGCCCCCTGGTGTTAGGGGTGGGCATTGGTGAGACGTTTGCCGGTTCCGACACATTGGCTTTGCGTCAAGTCACCGATACGTTTGTCTATCTTGAAGACGGTGATCTGGCGATTTTAAAGCCTGGTGGTTATCGTATCTTTGACAGCAATGGTGCTGTCATTGAGCGCAATCAAACACGTCTTGCGGGCGGCGATAACCAGGCCGACCGCGGTGGCTTTGAGCATTATATGCTCAAAGAAATTTACGAGCAGCCCGATCGACTGCGCGACACGCTGACATTTACAGGGCTTGATGACGCGTTATTTGGTGAAGCAGCCTCCGATATCTTTGACCAAGTCCAGGCGGTTCAAATTATCGCCTGCGGTACCAGCTATCATGCAGGTCTGGTCGCTCGTCATTGGCTTGAGGGCTTTGCCGGCGTGCCTTGCCAGGTCGAGGTGGCCTCTGAGTTTCGTTATCGGCGGTCGGTTTCGTTGCCCGGTACGCTCGTGGTGACTATTTCTCAATCTGGTGAGACGGCGGATACCCTGGCTGCCATCAAACACTTACCCGACGATTATGCGCTTGCCAAGCTTGCGATCTGCAACGTAGACCACAGCGCTATTGTTCGTGCGAGTGATCTTGTGTTCCTGACTCGGGCTGGCACTGAAATTGGCGTCGCGTCAACTAAAGCGTTTACTACTCAGCTCGCCGCGCTCATGGTGCTCATGGCGTGTATTGCTCGCCGTCAACCCGCGAGCGTTTTGGATGAGGCCGTGGTCAAGCAGGCGATTGCTGAAATTCCATCGGCGGTTGAAGCCACACTTGCTCAGGACACAAAAATCGCGGAACTGGCGCCGAGCTTTGTTCATCGCGACCACGCCCTATTCCTCGGGCGGGGTGTTTATCATCCGGTTGCTAAAGAGGGTGCGCTAAAGCTCAAAGAAATTTCGTATATCCACGCCGAAGCGTATCCTGCAGGAGAGCTCAAGCATGGGCCTTTGGCGCTTGTCGATGACAAGATGCCTATTGTGGCCGTCGCACCGAACGACGAGCTTTTGGATAAGCTCCGTTCGAACCTTGAAGAAGTTCGAGCGCGCGGTGGCCAGCTGTTTGTGTTCGCTGATCAGGCGGTTGGGTTTGAGAGTGGCCCAGGCGTCACGGTTATCGACGTTCCCTCCGTGTCAGAGCTTGCAGGGCCTATTGTGTATACAGTGGTACTTCAGCTGCTCTCCTACCATGTTGCGGTTGCTAAGGGCACTGATGTGGATAAGCCGCGCAACCTCGCCAAGTCGGTTACAGTGGAATAGCGTTACGTGTGGCGATAGAAGAGATTAAACATGGAAGCAATGGGAATACTGGGATTTATTTTTGGACTGATAGCATTTGTCCGCCTCGAAAAATTAACCAAAACTTTAAAAG
>Ga0206125_10000128_pt1 | contig 99369 bp, 81 predicted proteins | sample Helgoland_Spring_4_FD_148598 | JGI IMG/M metagenome (GOLD analysis project Ga0206125, IMG submission 148598) | Pelagic subsurface seawater microbial communities from Kabeltonne, Helgoland, North Sea - Helgoland_Spring_Bloom_20160331_1 | ecosystem: Environmental > Aquatic > Marine > Epipelagic ...
AAGTCTAAAGAAGTAATTTGCATTTGAGGCGTTCCTTCGTTATATGGTGATTCTGGAATCGATTCCAATACAGCATCCAATAGCGGTACAATGTCTGTTGTTTGGTTTTGCCAATCGGTGCTCATCCGCAATAAGTTCTTCTATACCATATGGAAAAACTAATTCTGTGGTTGATAATAAGGTTTGAGCTTGCGTTCTTGCACCTGATTATCAGTAAAAAAACTTGCCTCCGTTTTGAGACAGTTTCATTAAAGATATTGGATTTATTAAATTTAGATGCACTTTTTATGCAAATCAATAATTTTTATTTAGTCCGAAAATATCCATCAATCTTGAAATAATTCCTCTATCGGAGTTCTATCCGATCTATTGGGCAATGGAATGTTAAACAGAAAAGATAAGGAAGGAACTATCTGAGTAATATTTATTCTTTTTACAATGGAACCTTTTGGAATTTTTGCACCATACCATAATAAAGGTACATGTGTGTCACCTGTAGATGCATTGCCGTGTGTTGTTCCATACATTCGCTGTTCCATGAATCCAGGAGTCATATGATAAAGTATAGCTCCCGACTCATCTGAATGGTAGCTATTCTTAATAAAATCACTTAGTGTACTGTTACTCAATGCCTGTGTTTTAAGTGTTGGTGCAAAGACTTCCTGAATGCCTTCCACAGTATGTAAATAGGCAATTATTTCATTATATAATTTCTCTTTTGAGAGGTCATTATCCGCTATATAAATTTGCGTTTTATCCATAAAAGAGATAAGTTGTTTGACTCCAAATTTTTCAAATAAATAATTATTGAGTTTTCTTTTTATTTCTTGTGGGTCATAAAATTTCCCCGGCAATTTCTTTGATACCAGAAACGGTGGATGATCACTACCACCATGATCTGCTGTTAAAAACAAGGTGTAATTTCCTTTTCCTACTTCTTTATCTAAAGAATTCAGTAGCGTTTCTATTTCTCTGTCCATACGTACATAAGTATCTTCCAGTTCTTTGGAACGAATTCCAAAATGATGACCAATATAATCAGTACTAGAATAACTTATCGTTAAAAAATCAGTTTCAACTCCTTTTCCTAACTGTTCTCCAACTACTGCAGCTTTTACCAATTCTGTCAATAGTGTATTTCCTTGTGGCACTTCCATCAATAAACCATGTCCTTCATTCTTTTCGCTTATTTTTTTTAAATCATATGGAAACGTGTTATTTTTCCTTCCTATAAAACGTTTTTCAAACGGGGCATTATCCGGTTCACTGTTCGTGTATTCTTGAATCGGCAGCAATGTATCCCAGGTTAAACCCAACAATGAATCCGGAATTTTTTTGTTATTAAACTCTTGTAACCATAAGGGTAACTTTTCTTTATAATAAGTACTGGTTACAAACTTTCCGTTTAGACCGTTATACCAGTATGCAGCATCGGCTAAATGCCCCGCAGGAAATATAGCCCCTCTATCCTTTAAAGATACACCTATTACTTTTGAACGCCCGTTTGAAAATAATTTTAGCTCGTCTGTTATGGTTGTTACCTGTAATTTTTTTGGTGATCTTGAAAATGAACTTACTTTTTTGTACATCTTAAATTTATCCGCAAGAAACACCATACTGTCTTCAGCACAATACACAACTCTTTCTAATTTATTATCGTACCATTCATTTGCTACTATACCATGATTGGCAGGTGTGGTCCCTGTATAGATGGAACTATGTCCAGGACCTGTGGCAGTTGGTAAATAATTATAGTGTGCGTTCTTTACATGAAACCCTTCACTCATTAAACGCTTGAAACCATCATCAGAATAATTATTTTCAAAACGGTACAGATATTCTGCCCGCATTTGATCAATAACAACACCAATGATTAATTTAGGGCGTACATTCACCTCTTCTTCTTGTTTTGGTTTACATGAACATATGACCAACAATCCGACTAATCCTATTCTTTTAATCATTTAAATTACATTATAGATTCAAAAACATTTATGAATTCTTCTTTTGTTAAATTCCTTTGTTCAATTATATTTTAACAACACTCCTAACTATCGTATAATCAAGACATTCAATCTTTAATAGATAACTCCCTACTTCATATTGAGAAATATTTATTGTGTTTTGGTTTTGAACGCTCATAAGCACCCTTCCGGTAAAATCTAATAACGTTAATTTTGATACCTGGCTTGGTGCAATATTAATAGTTACAGATCCAGTGGTTGGGTTTGGATGCACCAACTTTGAAATATTATTTTCTACGGAATCCCCTGCTGTTAATGTTGTTGAATTCTCAAATCCAGGGGTGCCAAAAAACACTGATGAACCGTCATTTGATAGGGTTGAAGCCTGCCACTCATCTTGATAATTACCACTTACATTTCTTTCAATGGAACCTCCATTTAATGCAGCATCTGTATAATAGATAGTCAAAGAACCATCAATGAGAATACCTGAGCCATCTGCATTTGAATACAGAGCAATATTGTCTCCACTGTTAGCCAAAGACCCCAATCCTCCCGACTGAAAACCTGTACTTGCATCAATAAGTAACTCGTTTAGGATATCGTCGGCATTGTCAGGTCTGTTACTTGTCATTACTACTAAATACTCTCCCGCACCCAATTCTGTATTTGACGGAATCACAAAATCACCTTCTCCTTCTGCCGGATATACTTCGTCATCGGTGATATAAAAACCTCCTATATCTATCGTTGCTTCAGTAGTATTTTTTAATTCAATCCATTCTTCTTCAGGAGAACTCGCCGGATCATACATAATTTCATTAATAATTATATCACCCATATTAAGTGTTTCATCATCAGTAACTGTTAAATCAAATACTTTTTTATGTCCAAAAATGGCATTATTTCCTCCAGTCACATTGGTCAATTCAAATCTTAGGAATTGATTTACTTCTACAATGTCGTCATTTGTTAGTGTCAAAATAACACTTTGATTACTTCCGTCGTTAGCCGGAAAGGTTACTGTTTGCGCAGTATAATTGTTGATGTCTTCGGCATTACCACTAGACAATACTACATCAACTGTAGTGTCATTGTTCGTATCGGGGGACACAATGGAAAGCTCTATTGCATAAGTTCCATCGGCTTCATTTATAGTTACATCAGTATCTTTAAAGTTGACATAGGTTCCTGCCACATTTGAATTTTCAAAACCTGGTGTACCGTAAAACACTGAAGAACCATTATATGGGTAGATTGAAGCCTGCCACTGATCTTGATAATTACCACTTACATTTCTTTCAATGGAACCTCCATTTGATGCAGCATCTGTATAATAGATAGTCAAAGAACCATCAATGAGAATACCTGAGCCATCTGCATTTGAATACAGAGCAATATTGTCTCCACTGTTAGCCAAAGACCCCAATCCTCCCGACTGAAAACCTGTACTTGCATCAATAAGTAACTCGTTTGGGATATCTTTGGCATTGTCAGGTCTGTTACTTGTCATTACTACTAAATAGTCTCCCGCACCCAATTCTGTATTTGACGGAATTACAAAATCACCTTCTCCTGCTGCCGGGTATACATCGTCATCAGTGATATAAAAACCTCCTATATCTATCGTTGCTTCAGTAATATTTTTTAATTCAATCCATTCTTCTTCCGGAGAACTCGCCGGATCATACATAATTTCATTAATAATTATATCGCCAGTATTTAGTATTTCGTCATCAGTAATTGATAAATCGAATGTTGAATTCTGACCAATAATTGCACTGTTTCCCCCTAAGACATTTATTAGCTCGAATCTTAGGGATTGGTTAACTTCTATAATAGCATCATCTGTTATTGTCAAAGTAATACTTTGATCGCTTCCGTCATTGGCTGGAAAGGTTACTGTTTGCATACTATAATTGTTGATATCTTCAGCGTTACCAATAAACAATGCTACATCAACTGTTGTGTCATTATTTACATCGGGTAACACAATTGAGAGTTCTAACAAATAGGTTCCATCAATCTCATTTATAGTAGCCTCCGTTTCTTTAAAATTAACTGTTGTCTGACCCAATAATAAAGTCGGGTATACAATAAAAATAACAAATAAGGTAAAGACCTTTTTGAGTAAATAATTCTTCATAATTCTATAGTTTTAAAATTTAATTCTTTTTACTTTTATTAGTATCTTAATTTCATTAGCAATTATTTCATTCCCTTAGTATGGGGCCATATTCTATTGTCAATTTCCAATAAAGAGAAATACCATTTTATTAAGTCGACAGTAATGAGTTTAGTATTCTTTTGTTATTCAAAAAATTCCCAATCAGGAATTCTAAGAGTTAATTCATTGGTCTCAGTTGTGATTCCACACATCCAGTATTTTGAGATAAATTCATTTTTTTCTTGATCCGAAAACTGAAAATCAGCCATAGTGTCTCTATGCAAAACGGTTGCATGAGGTATGTAATTTTCAGGATCACTATCAACGCTCAAGGAATAATTAGTTCCAAGTTCTTCGTTGTATTGTACTAGCCTCCTATTTATTTCATCTCTTGCTTCATAAATCCATGCTAAGTCACTTTCTTCAAAAAGAACAACTAACGGCGAAAACTCATAAGTTCTACCTATAACATTTTCCTCGTATATGAGCCTTTCGACATTATCATAACTGACATTTGACATAAAATGATCTACAATAATATCTGCAAAAACTTCTTTCATCCCTTTCGTATTTAAAGTACTTAATAAATGTGCTTCTAATACATTCTCTATTTGGATTATACCGACATGCAATTCATTTTTTGGATACGAAGTTTGTTCTCCATTAAGTATGTCATTTCTATCCATACATGATGCTCCCAGTGTCAGTTCAAGTACATCTCTTAATTTGTCATTAGAAACAGTATTAAATTTGAGTGCCAATGACAAGTCTCTCATAGTGGAAGGGGCCTCAACATTGTCTAATCCGTTTCCCAATGCCATTCCTATAGTTCGACTTCCTGTTTCTACGTCTATTAGAAGCGTATTTGAAATTTCATTGTTACTATCGGGAATGCCATTAGTCATGAATACTATGTACCCCCCAGCATCCAATTCGATTCCCTCAGGAACAACAAAATCTCCTTCTCCTGTTGCCGGGTAGTTGCCGTCATCTGTAAGATAAAACCCTCCCAAATCGATCGTAGCATCGGTAGTGTTCTTTAATTCAATCCATTCTTGTTCCGGAGAACTCATCGGATCATACATAATTTCGTTTATAATTACATCACCAGGATGCAATATTTCATCATCAATAATGGTTAAATCAAATACAATTTTATCCCCTAAAACGGCATTATTACCTCCTGAAATATTCTTCAATTCAAATCTTAAAGATTGATTCACTTCTACGATAGCATCATTTGTAATTGTTATGGTGAGGTTTTGATCACTTCCTTCATTGGGTAGGAAAACTTATCGTCTGTGTTTGATAATTATTGATATCTTCTGCGTTATCACTAGTCAAGTGAACCTCAACTGTTGTAGGATAGCCCATATCTTCACCAACTATAGAAAGCGGTATTTGATAACTACCCAAAATTTCTGATATGGTTCCGCTTGTAGTTTTAAAATTAACTTCAGTCTGAGCAAATAAAAAATTGCAGATTCCAATCAGAGGCCAAAAATGTCTAATGTTCAAATAACAATTCATAAAATAAACTTTAATTCGTACAACATCTTGTAGTTTAACGTCCTTGATGTTTACTATTTCTACTCTTCATAGGCCAACCAGAAGGAAATGGAGTCAAACCAGTTTCTAGGGCATAAAATATTCCAGAAGTACTCCCCTCCTGATCGACTCCAAAGTATACTACACCATCTTCACCTATTGTAGGTGACGACCAAGCCTTGTTTCCTAAATTTATTCTAAATGTCAATATTCCTTCTTTTGTAAGCACACTCAAATCTCCATTATCATCACCTACGTAAATATTACCCATTTCATCAACAGCCGGATTGGTTCCTATCACATTTTCAAAATCTGTATATACCCATTCTATTTCCCCGTCCATAGTAAAAGAAAATAACTCAGGGCTTTTGGTACCGACATAAATGTGGTCATTAGCAACGGCAATACCTCCTTGTGTTATTGGACCAATCGTGCTATGTGACCATTTAACCGTACCATCATTATTATAAGCAATTATTATCCCCAAACTTGCACTATTATTTTTGTCTTGACCTGCTAAATAAACTGTTCCAGATTCATCGATTGCTAAAGCTGTAGATGTATCCGTGCCATAGGTACTTTCCCATAGGATGTTAGCACTTATTCCGGTATCTTCTACAGCATAAATCTTTCCATTATCGGCAGCAAAATATATAATTCCATTCCCTCCAATGACTGGTGTACTGTCGACATTATCACCAATAGGTAAGTTCCATTTGATTGTACCGTCAGGGTTTAATGCAATAAAATTATCGGTATCGTTGGCGGTTCCAATATAGATGGTACCATCACTCGCAATTGCCGGTGAGGTATATACGGGGTTTGGATTTTTCGCCGGTGCCAAATCTGTAGACCAGACCCTAACTCCTGTAACAGGATTTATTGCGTGTAAAAAATCATCATAAGAAGCTATATAAATGTTTCCATCATTACCTATTGCCGGTGTTGATCTAACAACGTCTCCAGTTGTATACACCCATTTTTGACTCCCGTCTGAATTGATAGCAACTACATTATCAAAAAAACCTCCTTGATTTTTACCATCAAAAGCTACATATACGGTCCCGTCATCATCTACTGCAGGAGACACCGATCTTATTCGGTTGTTTACAGGAAATTCCCATTTAATATCCACGGCATAAATGGAGTCTTTGAATTCTAAAGTCAATCCATCAACATCCAGTGTGTTTAATTGAACTATTTTTTTCCCTGGCGAGCTGTAAGCATGACTTGGGTTTTTCTCAGTCGAAATATTCCCATCTCCAAAATCCCAATTCCATTCTACAATCATTCCATCCGAATCAGCATATTCTGAACCAAATTCTATAGATTCATTTAATTCTACAAAATGGTCAGTTTCAAGAATTGAAAAAACCGAATCATCTCTGACTACATCCGGTTCTGTATTATCAGGAAGTACTACAGGATCTTCATATTGCACGATATTAGGTATTTCAGAATCCTTTTCCAGACAACTATGAAAAATTAATAACAACAACAATATCAATGATTTTATTTTCTCCATCTTATTTCAATTTTAATTTTCTAAAAACCCGAGCGTTTTTTTTTTACAAATGTTTTCCTTTTTTCCTTAAATAATTAAGCAATAATTGTGGCCTATCAGTTTGAATCATATCAATATGGTTATCGAGATACCATTGATAGATTTTGTCATCGAATACAGCACTTTCATCATGATGCCCTCCATTCAAATTTGGCCAAAGAGAGTTTACCCAAACACCGTATCCTGCTTCTCTTATTGCTTTAAAATTAACTGTATCGATGTAGGTATCATCTCTAAAAATAAACTCAAAGGCCACAGGTGGATTCGGATTTGAAATCATATATTCACTAACAATTTCTGCAGCTTTCGGATTTGATAATTTAATTACTGGCATAAAATGGACTTTATCCAGATAACTCCCAAATTCCTTTTCTACCTGTGCTCTCGTCTTTTTCCCTTTGATGATTACTTGTTTTTCAGTTCCGGTCATTTGAATTATTTCGTAACATTTTTCAAAAATCGGATAGCTCTTATCAAGATTCACCAATATGTTCCCTTTTGCCGTTAATAACGCCTCTTTTAAACTGGGTATTTTCTGAGCAGTGAGTTGACCTAATCCGTCTTTCAACCAGAGGCTTTGTAATTCGTCAAAAGTCCAATCAGCAACCTTACCTGAACCGTTGGTAGTTCTATCAATCGTTTTATCATGCATCAATACCAATTTTCCATCTTTAGTAGCTTGTACATCAATCTCAACCATATCTACGCCCATATTTATACAGTTTTGTATGGCTTGAATAGAATTTTCAGGAGCATTTCTCCAATCTCCTCTATGGGCAATTACAATAACTTCCTCATTCGATGCATCCATCAAATTAGCTATCAACTGTTCACTTTTATTTACTTTATCTGTTCCCTCTTGGTTTTGACTGTAAGAATTAATTACGATTAGTAGAGAGAGGAGAATTGTTATACTAAACGTTTTTTTGTTTTTATTCAGTTCCATGTTTTCTATATATTATAGGTTGGTTATTCATAAAATTCCCAATCCGGAATTCTCAATGTCAGTTCTTTGGTCTCATTAGTAATTCCACAATTCCAAAAATTGGTAATAAAATCATCCCTTTCGTCGTTAGAAAATCGTGAATTTCTCATAGTATCGGTATGCAGAATAGTTACGTGCGGCACAAAGTTCTGTTCATTAGTATCTGTATTCAAAACATAATTGGTACCAAATTCTACGTTGTATTGTTCGAGTCTGCCAATGATCTCATTTCTCGCTTCGGAAATCCATGAAATATCTGTTTCTTCAAAGCCAATAACCAAGGGTGCATTCTGCTCTGTCCTGCCTTCAATATTGCCCTCATAAACTAATTTCTCAGTATTTCTATAGGTTATATTGGCTACAAAATGATTTTTTATAATATCTGCAAAAACTTCTTTCATCCCTTTACTGGATTCTGTACTCAAATAGTGATCATTTAATACATTTTCGAATGCAACTATCCCGACATGTAACTCTGTTTTAGGGTATGATAACTGTTCTACCCCAAACACGTCTAATCTATTTCCACAAGTTGCTCCAAGTGCTAGTTCGAATATGTCTTCCATCTTATTATTAGATGCACTTTCAAATTTAAGTGCCAATGAAAAATCGCTCCGCAAGGTTGGAGTCAGAGGAATGTCATAAGTCTTTTCTTCACTACAGCCACTAAAGCATACAATAATAAATACAATTAATATTATTTTATAGAGTTGTATCATGTGTTTTGTTTTAACTATTATTCTGTATTATTGCCATTTGTTTTATTTCCTAATATCCCGGATTCTGCTCCATAGCATCCGGATCTGCATTAATTTGATCTCTTGGAATTGGCATAAGAAGGTTGTGTTCATCTATACTAATATTTAGACCTGTTGAGATAAAAAAGTTATTCATTGTGGGTATAGCAACATTTCTTCGGACTAAATCAAACCATCTGTGCCCTTCACAAACCAATTCTAATCTTCTCTCTAAAGCAATAGCCTCAAGTACTTCTGCTTGATTATTGCTATTAAAATTGCTCAAACCAGCCCTGTTCCTAACTTGATTAAGTAATTGTTTTGCTTCTGTTAAATTTCCATCCAGTGCTTCCAATTCGGCCAATAAAAGCAGGATGTCTGCATAGCGAATAACAACCACATCGCTTCCTCCGTCATTTGGATCATCTTCGTCTGTTTCATTATTAGGTTTCCATTTGAGGTTATAAGCTTTATTCCCTTCTATGGTCGCATAAGTACCAAGGCGTTTGTCATTTGGTGGGAATAAATTATATAATGAAAGTTCTATGATGTTGTGTCCTTTTCCTCCACTGACATCTGACCTGGAAGAAGGGCTGTATTGAACTACTGCATCTGAGCCTTCACCTGTTGGTATATTTGAGTGAAATTTAACTGCAAATATAATTTCTGAATTATATTCGTTATCGAGACTAAAAACATTTGCAATTTCAGTTTGTAGCTGATACATATTGGATGCAACCACGGCCAGAAGTTCTGTCTTGGCATTTTCAAAATCACCCAGAGTCATATAAACTTTTCCAAGCAACGCTCGTGCTGCCCCTTTGGTGACTTTTCCTTCTAAATTGGACACCTCAGGCAGCCGCACAATGGCTGCTTCCAAATCACTCAAAATTAAAGCATAGACTGTTTCAGCTTCGTCTCTTGTCTGACCAAAATAATCCGATGGGAGAATTGTTTCTTCTGTAACAACAGGAACCCCTCCATAAATACGAACCAAGTTGAAATAATGTAATGCTCTTAGAAAAAACATTTCACCTGAGCGAATTGACTTCGTTTCTTCATCTTTGAACGCCACCGCTTCTATCCTGTTAAGAACTGTATTTACAAATTGTATACCTATATAGGAATTTCGCCAAATACCACTAATTACCCCATTGCTCGGAGTAGTCGTAAAGAAATCCAATTGCCCAAATATGCCACCATCATTGTTTGCAACTTCTTCGGTACAATTATCAGACAAAACATCGCCAAATGCAGGTAGGTATAATCCGTACAAACTGGCTCTTTGAAGTACTGAATAGGCAGCATCTACAGCTGATTCCAGTTCCTGTTCGGTTTCATAATAATTGTCTACATTTTTATTTGTTATAGAATTTTGATCCAAGTTATCTTCACATGAAACACATGACCAATAACCCAGTAATAACAACAGAATATATTTATATCTTTTCATAATGAATATTTATAGATTAAATTTAACACCAAGAGCAAAACTACATGGAACAGGATTGTTTGAGTTCGCATCACCCGCTCTAAGAGGACTTCCACTAGATCTTGTTGCATCTGGATTGAATCCTTTAAAATTGGTTAAAGTAAGAAGGTTGTTTCCCATTAAGTAAACTCTTATGTAATCAAAACCAATTTGTTCTATCTGTTTTTTGCTAAAAGTGTATCCAATCTGCACAGCCTGTAATCTCAAGTAATCAGCATTCTTAAAAAAAAGATTAGACGCCCTGGATTCGGGACGAGAGGCAGATAACGCAAAATTTGTATTAGGTCTCGCATATATACCTTCTGGATTATTTTCAGGATGGTATCTATGATCAAAATATTCTTGACTTGGTAAAGAAAAACCTTCTCCAAATTCCAAAAAAGTGTGCAACATTCTATCATATATTTTTCTTCCCTCTACTCCTACGAAGGAAAATGAAAAATCAAAATTACGATAGGTTAAATTTCCTCCGAAAGCATAGTTGAAACTTGGGGCAAAGGTCCCAAATGCTAGTTTATCATCATCGTTTATAAGTCCGTCTCCATTGGCATCTGCCAGCCAATAATCTCCAACATTGGTTCCATCCAAATGTGCGTGTCGATTGATTTCTTCCTCTGATTTAAATACTCCAACCACCTGATATCCATACATTTCAGCTATTGGACCTCCTACTTTGGTAACAAAAACACTATTCGTTCCATCTACAATTTGGTCTTGACCATTCCCTAACGCTAGTACTTCGTTATAATTCGTTGAAAAATTTGCATGCATCCCAACAGTGAATGCTCCTAAATGAATGTTTGAAGCAGACATTTCGAATTCAAATCCTCTATTTAATATTTCTCCAATATTCTGAAGAGATTCATTAAATCCGGATTGTTGAGGAACCGGAACATTTAACAAAAGATCTGTTGTATTCGAGTTGTAGTAGTTTGTAGAAATTGATAATTTTTGATTGAAGAATCCGAGATCTAGTCCAATATTGTAAGACGTATTTGTTTCCCATGATAAATCTGGATTGGGCGCCGAACTAGTACTAAAACCAGGAGCAGCGTTCTCGCCATAGACATAATCATATGAGCCAATTAACGCCTGTGAACTATAATTGCCTATTTGATTGTTACCATTTTTTCCCCAACTGGCTCGCAATTTGGCAAAATCAAGAATTTTGTTTCCTTTAGGGAAAAAAGATTCATTGCTAATAAGCCAACCTGCGGACAAGGAAGGAAACCAGCCCCATTTGGTGTCATCACCGAATCTTGAAGAGCCATCTCTACGAATTGCAAAGGAAAAAAGATATTTAGAATTGTAGTCATATGAAAGGCGGCCTAAATAAGATATCAATGCCCATTTAGTTCGATTGAACCTAACATCAAAAACGCTTCCCCCGGAGACATTTCTTATTCGATCATCTACAAAACCAATTGCATCGGTATCTGTTCTTTGCCTTTCTTCTTGTTGATAGGTTTGACCTAAGAGGGCTTCTATCCGATGGCTTCCAAGGCGTTTGGTGTAGTGCAAAGTATTTTCAGTTAAAAAGTTCTCAGCAATTATATATGTCTCTGTAGCAGAAGCTAGTTTATTCAGAGCATGTGTCCTGTATTTCCCTATATTGGAAGGTGTAAAAAAGTCGAATACAAAAGATCGGTAATCGATTCCATTAGAAGTTTTAAATGTAAACCCTTCCAAAATCTCAAAATTTAAATACATATTTCCAAAAGACCTAAATGATACTCTTTCATTCTTGTTGGTTTCCACCATCGCCAATATGTTCTCAGCCAAGGCCCCATCGCCTTCCAGATTCTTTGTCAATTGCTCACTTACAATGAGATTGCCGTCTTCATTTCTCGGCGAGAAAAAAGGAAACATAAGTATTCCTGTCGCCACAGGGTCGGGATTACTACGACTTCCATTGATATCTCGACTCCCCCATCCTCCATTATTTTCCACATATTTGGTAAATGAACGAGAAGTGTTCATGTTGATTCCAAAATCTAGTTTTTCGGATATTTGAGTATTAAATTTCGTATTCAAGCTAAACCTTTCAAAATCGGAACCTATTACAATCCCTTCTTGTCGCATATACCCACCTGAAACATAGTAATTTGTCTTCTCACTTGCTCCCGACAAAGCTAATGAGGTTTTATTGATAATGGCATCTCTAAATATCACATCATTATACCAATCTGTATCCGTGAGTCCGCTTTCTCCATTTAAATAAGGTTCTGTATAGCTTAAATTAAGTTGTCTAGACCCCGCTCCTCTTGCGCTTCTAAGCGAATTGTCATCTGTGACATTCCTATTTTCCTGATCTCCTAAAACATAGGCCCAGTCGCGAGCTTCTTTAAAATACTGAGCGGCGCCATATGCATTTACTAACTTTAAATTGTCATCTCCTCTTTGTTGAATTCCAGCGAAGGAATTAAAGCTAATTTTCATTTTACCATGTTTCCCCTTTTTTGTAGTAACTATTAAAACTCCATTTGCTCCCCGAGATCCGTATATTGCCGCTGCCGCTGCATCTTTTAATACATCTATAGAAGCAATATCATCGGGATTTATAGAAGAAAGACCACTTCCTTCAGTTAGTGGAAAACCATCAACAACAATCAGAGGTTGAGCACCTGCTGTAAGGGTACCGACTCCCCTAATCGTAATATTAGAATCTTGACCTGGCGTTGGATTACTCTGTGTGATTGTGACCCCGGCCATAGTTCCAACGAGGGCCTGATCGACATTTGCTGAAGCAACTTTACTTATTTGAGTGTCATCTACTTTTGCTATGGCACTTGTTACTTTTTTTACAGAACTTGTTCCATATCCAATAACTACTACCTCATCTATAGTCGAAGCTTCAATTGTCATAGATATAACGACCTCTTTTTGATCTCCGACTAAAATATCTTGAGTAGTATAACCTATATAGGATATCACTAAAACAGATCCGGAGGACACATTCAATGAAAATTTCCCATCAAAATCAGTGGTAACTCCATTGCTTGTTCCTTTAACAACCACAGAGGCTCCTGGTAATGGCTCTCCTGTTTCATCCAGAACCACACCATAGATAAGTTCTTCTTGTTCTTGGTCGACAGCGGAAATAGTAGTAATTATAGGAATAAATAATCCAATAGTTTTGGGTTTTGCATTTAACTGAAAGAAGGTTGCAAAGACTATTAAATATAGTAGTTTGCGCTCTCGTTTAGATGAGAGGATATGTATTCGCATACCCATTCTCGATATCATTTTTCTCATACTTTGATTTTTCCAATTGGATGATTCCTTTTTCTTTTATTTTCAATAATTAATGATTACGCCTCTAGTACTTTGTTTGTTTATTCATAAACAACACTTTACCAATAGGGATTCATACTATCCTTTATATTCAAGAGTGTTACACGAACAACCTGAATAAATCACATCATAATATCGGGGGGGGAGTGGGGAAATTGCTTCAGCAAAAACACATAATTCTAGGTGTAAACATACGATTATTATTATACATCCATTTATTTTTTATGTTTTTTTTATTTATCAACTATTTTTATTCGTGATAAAAATCAATTTTTTAAACAAAATTAAGGGATTATTTCAGCTTACATTAACACCCGTTTATACATCTTTTTATAGCAATATATTTTCGATGATAACCTAAACGAAAATCATTTCTTCTTTCTGAATACCACGGATTTTTTTCTTTTTTAAAAGCCTTAAAAACTGTTGATAAAATAGATAAAAGTCTTCTTTCCTTTTGAATTAACCACATTCGAAGGGTAGTTTGATTTGGTCATTAGCTTTTTCGACATATACCGAATCTAAAGATCCGATTTTAAATTAAGTATGCGTTCTTAGCTATTCTTGTGCATCTTGGCATATACACCTGGTGACACAGTGGTATGCTTTCTAAAAGCATTATAAAATGCTGAAGTAGAATGAAATCCCGACTTTTCAGATATGGTTTGAATTGTATATTTTGAATAATGATCATCGGATAACATTGTTTTTGAATATTCAATTCTATAATAGTTAATAAAATCAATAAATGATTTATTCCCAATTGTATTCACAGCTTTGGACAAATAATTAGAATTTGTATGTAACTTTTTTGACAGAAAAGAAAGGCTAAGTTCTTTATTTAAAAAGAGCTCTTCCCTTTCAATACACTCTTTTAATTTTAAATATAGCGCCATTCGGTCAATATACCCAAATACCGTTTGTTTGGGAATACTCAATGCTTTTTCATTCCGTTGTAATACAAGCCATTTATAAACAGGAACTATCGCATTAATATTCCTCCATAAGATTTTTACCATATCAAATACAATCACTAAACATTAATAACCATCTTTTAAACTTTGTCATTATATGCCTATATCCCATATTCTTCAAAGAAAAGAAATCTATTCACACCAAAACACTAAACAACTATGTTATATCAACATAACTTAACAGTCGTTATATAGAACAAAGAACGAACATATAATTTTCTTCAATAGCAATGAATATACAACAATATGGGGGTGGTGAATTAGGCTGGTTTTCGAGCTTTTTATCAAAACTAGTACTAACCTGTAAAAAACAAACTGTCTTAGAATAAGACAATGAATAACATAAAGGTAACAACAAAACGCTAAAAAACATTCACAAAACAGAATTATAAACATGTATACACAAGTGTTTTCGATGAGATTGCACTATGAATGCGTAAGTAATTGAATCTATTTTGCAACACAGAAAGGTCACAAACAGCGCCTAATACAATGTTTTCAAAAAAAGAATGACAAAAAAAAAGTGGATTGTTATAAATTCAATTTTAATCTTCTAAATTTGTAAAGAATGGACTTTTCTTCAATTCAAATTATCTAAAAAATATGCTAACTACTGTTTTTGTTTTCATTGCTGTGCTTTTATCCCTAGGGATTGGATATTTTATAGGCAGGCTTCAGTCGAAGTTAACATTTGAAAAATCGCTTTCTGCGCTTGAAGAGAAAAATAAGCTATCCATACAAAAGTTTACTGACTACACCGCTCGTGTTGAAATAGAAAAAGAGCAAACAGAAAACACCATCAAACAACTCGTTGACAAACAAGAGGAACTCAGGATTTCCAAAAACAAAGATATTGAAGCGTTGCGAACAACAAACAACGACCTTTCCATTGCTATAGCAAAATTGGAAGCAGCACTTCAGCACAGTTCTCAGAAACTAAAAGAGAACAAAAGTGAAGTTGAAAAACTTCAAGATAAATTCAGCAAAGAGTTTGAAAATCTGGCGAATAAAATTCTCGATGAAAAATCGACCAAATTCAAAGTCCAAAACAAAGAAAGTATCAATGAGATATTGAATCCTTTAAAAGAGAAAATTCAAAACTTTGAAAAAAAAGTGGAGGATACTAATAAGGAAAGTATCGATAGAAATGCAGCACTTAAACAACAAATAGAAGGCTTGGAAAAATTGAATCTGAAAATGAGCCAAGAAGCCATCAACCTCACCAAAGCTTTGAAAGGAGATTCTAAAGTGCAAGGAAATTGGGGAGAACTAATCTTAGAACGTGTTTTGGAAAAATCCGGTTTGGAAAAGGGGCGGGAATATGATCTGGAGAAAAGTTTTGCTACTGAAGAAGAGGGAAAAACACGTTTGCGACCAGATGTTATTATCAACCTTCCCGATAATAGAAAAATGGTGATTGACTCTAAGGTTTCTTTAACTGCTTATGAGCAATACGTGAATAGCGAAGAAGAGAATGAAAAGATGAAGTTTCTAAAAGAACATGTGGATTCTTTAAAACGTCATGTAGAACAGTTAAGTGCTAAGAAATATGAAGACTTACATCAAATTGAATCTCCCGATTTTGTCTTACTTTTCATTCCTATAGAACCTGCATTTGCAGTGGCTTTAGAAAGAGACAACCAATTGTACAATACGGCCTTTGTTAAGAATATTGTCATCGTTACGCCATCCACTTTACTTGCTACCTTGAGAACCATCGATAGTATGTGGCAAAACGAGAAGCAACAACGTAATGCGCTGGAAATTGCAAGACAAGCCGGAGCGCTGTACGATAAATTTGAAGGTTTGTATAACGACTTACTGAAAATTGGTAGGAAGATGGACGATACAAAAAAAGATTACAGTGCGGCTATGAATAAGCTCCACGATGGTAAAGGAAATCTTGTGACCAGTGTAGAAAAAATCAAAAAATTGGGAGCCAAAGCAAAAAAATCGCTTCCCGAATCCAGTATTGAAAGAGCCCAAAATGATTAACCTTTCGCCTAAGTAATGAATTGACTTCAAAAAAAATCCATACACGATATATGTATGGATTTTTTTAGGATGTAATAGCGAAATTATCCCTTAAAGGTAATTTTACGCATTCTTAAACTTTCTGGTGTTACCTCTAAGTATTCATCTACTCGGATGTATTCCATACATTCTTCCAAGGAGAAATCAATTTTTGGCGCAATCTTCATCGCATCATCTGTTCCTGATTTTCTCATATTTGTCAATTGCTTTCCTTTGATAAGGTTTACAGACATATCTTCTGCCTTGCTGTTTTCACCAATTACTTGACCTATATAAATTTCTTCATTGATATCGATAAAGAATTTTCCACGGTCTTGTAAACGGTCTAAAGCATAAGCAGTTGCTTTACCTGCCGCTGCAGAAACAATAGCTCCCTTCTCTTCTTCACTAAAGTCTCCTTTGTAAGGAGCATATTCACTAAATCTGTGATTTACAATTGCCTGACCAGCAGTTGCCGTTAAAATTTTATTTCTCAATCCAATCAATCCTCTAGAAGGAATGTTGAACTCTAAATGCTGTAAGTCTCCTTTAGGTTCCATCACCATTAAATCTCCTTTACGCAAGGATACTAAGTTCACAGCTTTTGAAGCCACATCTTCCGGTACATCAATCACCAATGTTTCAAAAGGTTCACATTTTTTACCGTCAATTTCTCTAAAAATCACTTGTGGACGACCAACTTGAAGCTCATAGCCTTCACGACGCATGGTTTCAATCAATACAGACAAATGCAGAACCCCACGTCCGAATACATTAAATTTATCTTCAGAATCAGTAGTTTCAACACGTAGTGCCAAATTCTTTTCCAATTCCTTAAACAATCTGTCACGTAAGTGACGAGAAGTAACAAATTTTCCTTCTTTACCAAAGAAAGGAGAATTGTTAATCGTAAACAACATACTCATTGTAGGTTGGTCGATTTCTGTTCTTGGCAAAGCTTCAGGATTTTCAAGGTCTGCAATAGTATCTCCTATTTCAAAACCATCAATTCCTGTTATTGCACAAATATCTCCACAACGTACTTTATCTACCTGGGCTTTCCCCATTCCTTCAAATACGTGTAATTCTTTTATTCTCACTTTTTTAGTCGTGCCATCTGCTTTACAAAGCATATAGTCTTTCCCTACCTCAAGATCTCCACGGAAAATACGTCCTATGGCAATTCTCCCTGTAAATGAAGAAAAGTCTAAAGAAGTAATTTGCATTTGAGGCGTTCCTTCGTTATATGGTGATTCTGGAATCGATTCCAATACAGCATCCAATAGCGGTACAATGTCTGTTGTTTGGTTTTGCCAATCGGTGCTCATCCAATTGTTTTTTGCAGAACCGTATATGGTTGTAAAGTCCAATTGCTCTTCAGTTGCTTCTAAGGCGAACATCAAGTCAAAAACTTTTTCATGCACGATATCAGGCGTACAGTTTTCTTTATCAACTTTATTCACAACTACAATTGGCGTCAACCCAAGTTCTAAGGCTTTCCCTAAAACAAAACGCGTTTGTGGCATAGGACCTTCAAAGGCATCTACCAATAGCAATACACCATCAGCCATTTTTAATACACGTTCTACTTCCCCACCAAAATCGGCATGGCCAGGAGTATCGATAACATTGATCTTTGTTCCTTTGTAATTTACTGATACGTTCTTAGAAAGAATCGTAATTCCTCTTTCACGTTCCAAGTCATTGTTATCCAACAAAAGATCTGTTCTTTCTTTTCTTTCGTCCAATACTTTTGCTTGGTCGATAATTTTATCAACCAAAGTAGTTTTACCGTGGTCGACATGGGCTATAATAGCGATATTTCTAATTTGCATACAAAAATTTTAAGATTGCAAAATTACTCTTTTTATCGCAAACTAAAAACAATTTAGAACACGATTTTTAGAAAGGAAAAATATCAGTGAGAAATGAGTTATTTAAAGGGAAATAGCATTTTTTTTGAAGAGAACTCAATTAAAAATAAGGTTTATATCGAGTTTAAAATCTGATAGGCAGATTTTTATTTTAAGAGAGAAGATCATCGGGGGGGTATTGATCTTTTCTGTGTGGCGTTCTTAATTTATGCCAAAATAATCTAAGGGGTCTTTTTTTACATAGGCTAATTTACGTCCCATCTCATATCCAATTGTATCGCTAATTTGCTCCGTCCACAAACCACCAATACATTCATTTGTCATAAAATGGTAGGCTACAATCCCGTCGTATTCATTGATACCCGATTCATAGTTAAAATTCAGACAAAGAATATTTCCAAACAAAAGTCCATATCCGTTTTGTTCTTTATACCCTTCAATAAGCCATGAAGCTCTAATTTGATGTTCTTCTCTGGATAGCGTGAGCACTCCAATATAGCCAGATACAGCATCGGTAGAATTACAGCCCACAACAAGATACTCACCTTCGATCGTTTTTCTAGTAATTTCCGGTCCTAATTTGTTGTGTTGCGTAGTTCTATACAGTTCTTCTCTAACCAGTAATTCTTCTTCAAAATCAACTGCGTTGAATTTGTTTTCTCTAATTCTCTGTTTGAGAATTGATGAAGATTTCTCCATCCACATTTTGAATTTTTCTTCCATAATTTTAAAATTTAAATTAATATAAACAAGCTACTATGTTGTCAACGTAATTAAGGTAATTTCGGGCCACATCCCAACTCTCCCAGGAAAACCAAGAAAGCCAAAACCTCTATTTACATATAAATGTTGTTCCGAGGCGGTATATAAACCAGACCATCTTGGATATTTGTATTTTACAGGACTCCATTTAAACCCTGGAATATCAACACCAAACTGCATACCATGCGTATGACCGGAAAGTGTCAAATCAATTTTTGTCTTATTGGGAATTACTTTTTCATCCCAATGCGATGGATCATGAGAAAGTAATATCTTAAAGACATCCTTCGAGACACCAGAGAGTGCCTTGTCTAAATCACCGTGTGTAACAAACGGAGGTTTTCCCCAATTCTCAACGCCCAAAACAGACAATTCATCTGTTCCTTTTTTTACCACTACATGTTCATTTTTTAGCAGTCTAAAATTCATTTCGGCCTGATATTTTTCAAGCGTTCTCAAATTTTCTTGTTTGGCAAGTTTGGAAGGCCACCTCTTATAATCACCGTAATCGTGATTCCCCAAAATAGAATAGGTACCGTACGCTGAAGAAATCTGTTTAAATATATGCATAAAGGGCACAACTTCTTCGGCTTCGTTGTTGACCAAATCTCCTGTAAAGAACACGATATCTGGAGACTGCTTATTGATCAAATCTACGCCTCTTTGCACAGCTTCCAAACTGTCAAAACTACCTGCATGAATGTCTGAAATTTGAACAATCTTAAAACCTTCAAATGCTTTTGGCAAATTGGGAAACTTTAAACTTAACTCCTTCACCTTATAATTGTACTTTCCTTTTGTAATCCCATATAGCATTGAGGCAAAGGGAATCGAGGCTATGCCTAAGCCAATATTGACAAGGAATTTTCTTCTATTTTCAAAAGAAACCTCAGTTGCAGGTACAAATAATTTATCCAGAAGGTTGTAGAAAAACACAAGGATTCTTATTACATCGTCCATAACTAGAAAAGCCGCCACCAATAATTTAAAAATCATAAATGAAAAGCCAAACCCAATTAGTAAGTTCTGAGAAACAGAAGCTGAGACAGGACGCTCTGCGAAGGCGGTTGTCAGTGCAAAAACGCCCATATAACTACAAAGCGCTGCGACAATATAGGCAGTTAACACCACAATTTGTACTCCTCCTTTAGCGAAGGAATTTCTTAGTCCAAAAAAGACATAACTGTCCAATACTAAAAGTATACTGATAAAAATGATCATTCTTGTACTCATATAGGCTTACTATTTTTAATAAATATTTTAATTTCCCATAACACAGTAAACCTACTACATTATAGACCGGGGGGAGTAATTTAATCAAAAAGCTATTTTGGGGGGAGATAATATTCAAAGTATATCTAAGTACTAATAGTAAATACTTATACTTTGTGAAGTAAAATTATTAAAAAGCTTAAAAAAAACACTAAAATAATGTTTATAGATCCTTTTTTTACCATTAAATTTGCATTTTTATAATGACACGTATGCAAACAATTCAATCCACAAGTTACCCCGTACATTTTAAAGAAGCTTCATATAAAGCTTTGAATGCCTATTTAAAAAACAATATTCCTTCTACCATTTTTATTTTGGTAGATGAAAATACCATTGATGCTTGTTTGCCAAAATTTATGGCCTCTATTGAAACAACGGCAACGATCGAAATTGTTGAAATCGAATCTGGAGAAGTGAACAAAAACCTAACAACTTGTGTTGACTTATGGAATGTTTTGACAGAATTAGGGGCAGATAGAAAGAGTTTATTGTTTAATCTTGGTGGTGGTGTGATAACCGACATGGGTGGTTTTGTTGGATCGGCCTATAAGCGAGGTATCACATTTATCAACATACCAACTACACTGTTGAGCATGGTTGATGCTTCTGTGGGAGGGAAAACTGGAGTTGACCTTGGTGTATTAAAAAATCAAATTGGTCTTTTCTCTGACCCTGAAATGGTGCTTATCGACCCTGAATATTTAAAAACCGTAACTCCTAGAGAAATGATTTCTGGTACTGCCGAAATTATTAAATACGGTCTAACCTACGATGTGCGTTTATGGGAAAAAATTAAAAACAATGGACTGGAGAATATAGATTTCCTTTTGCACCGTTCTATTGAAATTAAAAACGAAGTTGTTTTAGAAGACCGATTGGAAGCAAATCTAAGAAAAATCTTAAATTTTGGACATACCATTGGTCATGCGGTAGAATCTTACTTTTTAGAGTCGGAGCACAAAGAAACGTTAAGTCATGGGGAAGCCATTGCTTTGGGAATGATCACTGAGACATACCTGTCTACAAAACTATTTAATTTCCCAAAAGAAACATTAGAAAATATCAAAAATGCCATTATAACTATTTTTGGAAAGGTACCAATTCTTAAAGAAGACTACCCTGCAGTTCTCGATCTTTTAAAACACGACAAAAAAAATGTAAACGGAGAAGTAAACTTTGTCTTACTGTCGGCACTTGAAACCTGTGAAATAGATTGTAAAGTATCCAATGATCTTATCATCGAATCTTTAAATTACTATTTGTCCTAAAGTTGGTTCGTTAAACTCGTAGGAACTCATAACACTAGGAAAGCAGCTAATAGATTAGAAAACCAAAGAACCAGAAAACCAGAAAACCAAAAAACCAAAAAACCAAAAAACCAAAGAACCAAAAAACCAGAAAACCAAAAAACCAAAGAACCAAAAAACCAGAAAACCAAAAAACCAAAGAACCAAAAAACCAAAGAACCAAAAAACCAAAAAACCAAAAAACCAAAGAACCAAAGAACCAAAGAACCAAAAAACCAGAAAACCAGAAAACCAGAAAACCAGAAAACCAAAAAACCAAAGAACCAAAAAACCAGAAAACCAGAAAACCAAAGAACCAAAAAACCAGCAGACCCGCCATAGGCGGACAGGCCAGAAGAAAAAAAACCAATCATATGGCATTAACGACATCTAATGAAGCACAGCTTGGAAAGAAAGCAATTCCATTTAGTTTACCTAATGTTGTAACAGGTGAAATGAATAATTTGGATGCATTAAAAGGAACACAAGGAACCGTTGTCTTATTTATATGCAACCACTGCCCTTTCGTAATTCATGTAAATGAAATTCTCATTGCCCTGGCAAATCACAATTACAACAAAGGCATCCGATTTATTGCGATTTCTAGCAACGATATTGAAAAATACCCACAGGATGCACCTGACAAAATGAAAGAAGTTGCTCTTAAAGAAAACTACCCTTTCCCCTACCTTTTTGACGAAACTCAAGAGATAGCCAAAGCATATGATGCAACTTGTACTCCTGATATTTTTCTCTACGACCAAAATCTAAAAGAAGTGTACCACGGTCGTTTGGATGCTTCAAGCCCAGGAAACGACATTCCTGTTTCGGGAAATGAATTACAAGCCGCAATTGACATACTTATTGCAGGCGGACCATCTCTAGAGAATCAACTACCAAGCATGGGATGTGGGATTAAATGGAAGCTATAACACGGTACTACCAATACATAATCTATTGTCGCTACAATTATAAAATATAACCTTATACTGCCTAGCATAACCACCCAAAACATGGCATTCTACAATACAAAACATACCATTCTATTATTCTTTCCTGTATCTTTGGTTAAAAAGCTGCTTTATTAAACACGCATATAGGCTATGAAAACAAACAATACTATTCACAAGACCCTAAAGGACTATTTTGGATACGAAAAATTTAGGCCCTTACAAGAAACCATTATAAAGTCTATTCTTGATGGGAATGACAATTTGGTCATTATGCCTACCGGAGGTGGAAAATCAATTTGCTTTCAATTACCGGCGCTACTACTAAAAGGGGTAACCCTAGTGATTTCTCCCTTAATAGCCCTAATGAAAGATCAAGTTGATGGTATGAATGCCAATGGAATTCCAGCAGCCTATTTAAACAGTAGTCAAACCCAAACAGAAAATCAAAGCATTCTTGGGAAAATAGCTAATGGCGAAGTAAAATTACTCTATTTAGCACCAGAGAGTTTAGCCCTATTCGAAAACCTCCTAGCACAAATCACTATAAGTTTAATTGCAATAGATGAAGCGCATTGTATTTCTTCATGGGGCCACGATTTTAGACCTGCCTATACCCAACTCGGTTTTTTAAAGAAAAGACTTCCTAATACGCCAATAATTGCTCTAACCGCCACAGCAGACAAAGCTACACGCGAAGATATTGTCAAACAGTTGAACATTCCTAAGGCAAGCCGACATATTGCTTCTTTTGACCGACCTAATATTTTTTTAGAAGTAAGAGCAGCACAGGATCGAATTTCTCAGATTGTTCAGTTTATTGAGGAAAGACCAAACAGTGCTGGTATCATCTATTGTTTGAGTAGAAAAGCCACCGAACAGGTAGCTGCAAGATTGGAAAAACAAGGTTTTAAAGCTAAGGCGTACCATGCTGGCTTGCCACATGAGGAGCGCTCGAAAATTCAAGAAGATTTTATTTATGACAAAAGCACCATTGTATGTGCAACCATAGCGTTTGGTATGGGTATTGACAAGTCGAACGTGCGATGGGTCATTCATTACAACCTTCCAAAAAATATGGAAGGTTACTATCAGGAAATTGGACGATCTGGTCGTGATGGACTGCAAGCAGAAACTATTTTGTTTTATAGCTATGCCGACGTAATTCAGTTACAAAAATTCGCCGAAAATTCTGGAAATAAAGAGGTGCAACTATCCAAGTTGGAACGTATGCAACAGTATACTGAAGCGCTGAGCTGTCGTAGAAAAATCTTATTGAGTTATTTTGGAGAGTTTCTAGAAGAAGACTGTGGCGCTTGTGATGTGTGTAAAAACCCTCCCTCCTTCTTTGATGGCACTATTGTGGCCCAAAAAATACTCTCTGGTATATACCGCCTTAAGGAGCAAGAGCCCATCGGAACCTTGGTCGACTTTTTACGAGGCTCACAAAATTCGGCTATCTATGATAAAGGCTATCAAAACTTAAAAACGTACGGAATCATAAAAGATATTTCATGGCGCGACTTACAGCAATACATCATTCAAACCATCAATTTGGGGTATTGTGAAATAGCTTTTCACGAAAACAACGCTCTAAAATTTAGCGAATTGTCTAAAAAAGTACTGTTTGAAAATGAAAAGGTACGTTTTACTAAAATTGCGCCGAAGTTAAAAACAATTAAAGAAAAGACGGTCACGAAAAAGAAAAAGGTCAAAGATACCTTGTTCGAAAGATTGCGCTTGTTACGTTTGAACATTGCCCAACAAAAAAACATTCCTGCCTACCATGTTTTCACAGACGCCTCCTTAAAACAGATGGAAAAAGAGCGTCCTATGACCGATGAAGATTTCTTAGCGATTGAAGGGGTGGGACGAAAAAAATTCGAAGATTTCGGGTATCAATTTATTAAAGAAATTAGTGCCTTTCAAAAGGATAAAACAAAAATAAAAAAAAGCAGACCTTCCAAAGGAGCCACCTATAAAGAGACTTTTAAACTACATTTGAAAGGGCTTTCTACAGAGGAAATCGCTTTGGAACGCAAACTTAGTTTGATGACTATTCAAGCGCATTTTATCAAACTTTTTCAGGAAGGCTATGAAATTGACCTCAGTGAATTTGTAGACCCAAAGGAAGTAGCATTAATTGCAGTGGCTAAAAAGAAATTAAACAATCCGACGGGATTAAAACCTTATTTTGAATATTTCGAGGAACAGATGTCTTATGAAACCATAAAATTCTCTTTGGCTATATTAGAAAAAAAGTAGATTGTAAAGATTTTATACAAAAAGGTCGTTTCATAAAAAATGAAACGACCTTTTTTGTATTCAGAAAGAATAGAAAACTAGGTAATATAGTGTACCAGTAGCACAACAATGACTGCCAAAATAACCGAAAGAAAAACTTCAATCAACCCAAAACTTGTTTTGTTCTTTAATTGCGAGTACTTTTCTTTTTTATTCATAACATCTTGTTTATCGGTTCAAACTGATACTTCTTCTACACTTGCTCCTTTAGTTATTTTTTCTTTGTTTAAAGTTTATGGTATCTATTAATACCCTGGGTTTTGATCACCTTGCAGTGCTGAATTGTTTCTCATAGCCAATGAAGGCAACGGTAGCAATGCAAAATGAGGTAAAGGATCTAGCACTTTTTTATCTCCACCATTCGATTTTAAATGTGCGGCGCTTTCGGTCAATTCCATATATTTTCCAGATCTAACCAGATCAAAGCGATCCAATCCTTCCATACACAATTCACGAGCGCGTTCCCATATCATTGCATCTCTAAACTCTGCTGCATCAGCAAAATCGGCAGTAGTGATGTCGGCTGGCTCTAATGATGGACCATTGTCGCTATCATTATCACTAGGAATTCCTTTTCTAGCTCTTTCGCGTACCAAATTCACCATATCCATGGCTAATTGCGTAGGTCCATTGATTTCATTTTCTGCCTCTGCAAGTACTAATAAGATATCTGCATAACGCAGTACCGGGGCATTCACAGGACTGAAATTTTTAGCAGGATTGTCTTCAGCAAAACGGAATTTTCTTGTCTTCCATTTCCACTTACGTTTTTCAACCTTTCCATTCCCTTTTAAATCTACAATAATATAGTCTTTTCTAGGGTCGTCATCATGCCATGCGTCTACCATTTCTTCTGTTAACGCAATTCTACCATAACCAGATCCATAAGGTTGGTCATAATTTACATTGTCTCCTGTATTGTGCCATCCGCCCCAGTTTCCTTGGTCATTTTCTAAAGGTCCAAATTGTACACTAAACAACCACTCTTTATTATTTTCATTGTCTGATGTAAATATTTTCCCGTAGTCGTCTTGCAAGCTATAGATTCCATAATCAACTACTTTTTGTGCGTAATCTTTGGCTTTTTGAAAAGAAGGTATCCCCTCATTCAATGGATGTCCGGCTCTCGTCAACCAAACTTTGGCTAACAATCCACTGGCAGCACTAGCGCTTGCTCTTCCGGTTCCTAAATCGCCCTCTTCAAAACTATCCAAAGGTAAATGTGCTTCAGCAAATTCTAAATCGGCTACCACAAAATCATACACTTCGGTTGCCGTCGATCTTGGTATTAAAGAAGATTCAAAGTTGTAGTCATACACCTCTGTAGTAATCGGAACCCCTCCAAAATACTGTACAAGATTGAAATAATACAAACCTCTTAAAAAACGCGCTTCTGCCATGTAATGGTTTTTTGCTTCTTCAGTCATTTCAATACCTTCAATTTTTTCAAGTACTAAATTCGCCTTAGAAATTCCAAAATAGCTACCCAAATAGAACACCTCTAAATCCTTTGTTTATGAAGTGAACGTATTGGTTCCAAATGATCTTGTATCCCATATTGTATGTACGCCACTCCCCATTAGAATGGTAGACAGGTCGTATACAGAACCTTGTACACTATTGGTTGTATTGTAATCATAAGGTCCTTTTCCCAAAGCATCGTATACAACCACTATTCCAGCTGCTATATCGGCTTCGGTTTCAAAAAAAGTTGCTGTTTCTTCAGTACTGAACTCCGTATTGTCCAGATCCACACAAGCTGTAAAAACCAAAGGTAGTGCCAGTGCTACTAATTTTATAAATTTTACTATTTTCATACTGTTCTTTTTTAGTTTTTAAAATCCTAATTTCAAAGTGGTATTCCACGTTCTTGCTCTTGGATAGGTTCCCCAATCTAAGTTGGGTGCCAAGTTGCTGTTTCTACCTCTAGAAACACTATTCTCAGGGTCAGACCCTGTATAATCTGTCCATAAATACACATTTGTAATATTGAAAGACAATTTACAGGTATTGATAAAAGTTCCTTCAAAAAGTTTCTTTGGTATATTATAAGCGAAACTTACATTCTGTAAACGAATGAACGACCCATCCTCAATATGGTAAGACGAAAGCGGTAAAGTGCTACTTCCTTCATCTAGATGAAATCCTGGATGCTCAGAATTTGGATTGTCTGGTGACCAAGCGTTATACAAGGCACTGGAGAACATGGTATTTCCACCACCACGGGAATGGTAGCTATGTTTTAACTTATCTCCATTTATGACATCCATATTGTATTTATAGGTAAAGAACAAACTAAAATCAAAGTTTTTATATTTGAAATTGTTGTACAACCCACCATGAAATTGTGGTTGCGTATCTGCAATAATTGTCAAATCGTTTTCATTGATTCGATTGTCGCCGTCCTGATCCACATATTTCGGATCACCAGGTTGCAAATCATCACCTCTTAAATTTTTGGTAATCGGAGATGCCTCAATTTCTGCCCAAGTGTTATACACTCCATCCATGTCATAGCCAACCCAGGTTCCAATATTTTCACCAACGGCGAGCACCACGCTATTACCTCCTGTTAGTCTATCTTTAAAGAACTGCTGAGTAGGTCCGTTCAAACTTAAGACTTCCGACCTATCCGCGGCAAAGGTAAAAGTAGAACTCCACACAAAGTTTTTAGTAACAATATTGTTTGAATTAATTGTTAATTCATAACCCCAGTTATCCAAATCTCCTGCATTGGTTCTATAAAGAGAATACCCTGTATTTGGAGCCATAGGCTGATCCAATATCATGTCTTCCGTTTGTTTGAGATAGATATCACCAACCAACTGTAAACGAGAATTAAACAATGAAATATCTGTTCCAATATCATATTGAATCGTTGACTGCCAGGTTAATTCTTCATCTACCAAAGCTCTTGAGCCCGCCCCTATTTCATAGTTTCCTCCAAAACTGTAAGCAAAATCTACAAAACTTTCTCTGGTATCACGAGGTCTTTGACCACTATTTCCTGCTTTACCGGCAGACATTCTAATTTTCCAGTTGTCTAGATCTGTAGCCCAATCCATAAATCCTTCCTCTGAGATTGTCCATGCAAAAGCTGCTGAAGGAAAAGTACGGTATCTATTGTCTTTGTTAAATCGAGAATCTCCATCTCTCCTCAACGACCCGGTAAATGAGTACTTGTTATCATACACATAATTTATTCTCATTAAAAGTCCTGTTTGCTTAATTTCTTCAATTCGCACTTGTGGAGTTGAGTACACTCCTGCCTTGTCAAAGTCTACAGAACCATCTTCTACTGAAATATCAAAATGATTGGCTCTGTGTCGATAACTATCGGTGTCTTTCGATTGCTGTGTATACCCTAAAGTTGCGTTGAAACGATGGTCTCCGAAAGCCGTAACATAGTTCAATACGTTAGAGTTCGTATACGCTACTTGTTGTTTATCTAAACGAGTTGCCTGTCCTTGTACACGATTGTTCGCTCCAATGGCAAAGGTTGGTGGGTTGTATTGACGTTGTTCTTGTCGATCGAATTTGATACCAAAATCGATATTCGCTCTCAAGCCCTTAAAAATCTCATAAGAAACTTTCGACAACATTCTAATTCCGTACTTGGTATTGTTGTTTACTTCATTCTCCGCCTGATACAATGGATTGTTATAGTAAGATTCATCAGTATCATCAAAACCATCATTTCCTTCAGAGGTATCACTAAATTGTGTATACGGCGGCGTGTTTAGTGTTCTAGAAAAGAATCCCCAAGAGTTTCTTACGGAAGATCCTCCACCACCCGTTCCAAATGATTTTGAATAAGTAGGAGAAATATTTGTATTTAACGTAAGCTTATCAGTAAATTTATTTTTTAGATTCACGTTCAATACGAAGCGATCGTATCCAGAACCGACTACTACTCCTTCATTGTTTAAATAAGACATGGAATAGTTGTATGTATTTCTTTCTGAACCTCCAGAAATCCCTAATACATGATTGGTAACAACCCCGGTACGCATCACTTCTTCAATCCAGTTGGTATCCGAAAGTTGATCATTCCATTGTTCTCTATTCAATTTGGGGGTATCTTCATCTCCTGTATAATAAGGGTCTTCTAGAGTAAAATCTTCTCTTGGCAATGTATACTCCCACTCTTCAGTATCGCCTACTCTAAATCTATTCACTCCTAAGTCATAATAATCTTTAGAGGTTAAATAATCGAAAACCTCTGCAGTATTTTGCATGCTTGGCAAGCGTTCCGTCGGCACAGAACTCAAACTACTAGATACGGAATAGGTAATTTTCGTTTTCCCGGCTTTTCCTTGTTTTGTGGTGATGATTACTACTCCATTCGCACCACGTGCTCCATAGATAGCTGTTGCCGAAGCATCCTTTAAAATTTCTATCGATTCAATTAAGGAAGCATCTAAAAAGTCAATAGGGCTACTACTTGTACCTCCTTCATAGCCATTAGACGAGTCAATATCATTTCCAAATACTTCTATAGGAAATCCATCTACTACATATAAGGGTTCTGTAGATCCCGTAATAGAGGAAGCACCACGAATGTTGACTTTAAAACCTCCACCTGGTGTACCATCTTCCGACAGTACTTGCAACCCTGCAACTTTCCCTTGCAAAGCATCCCCAACATTCATATTTATGGTTCTGTCTAACTCCTCCGCTTTTACCGAAGCAATGGCTCCTGTAATGTCTTTTCTTTTCTGTGTACCAAAACCAACGACAACTACTTCTTCCAATTCATTTGATGCCGCTATCAAGTTTACAGTCAATGAAGTTTTTCCGTCTATAGAAATAGTTTGTGTTTCAAAGCCCATATAGCTGATTTCTATATTGACTACTTTTTCTGGAACTTTAAGTTGGAAATTACCGTCAAAATCTGTGGCAGTTCCAACCGATTTTACATCCAAAGCGATTACAGTTACACCAGGTAATGGATCTCCTGTATCGGACAAGACCGTCCCTGAAATTGTTTTTCGTTGTCCATATGTCATTCCGACACATAATAAGGCAATTAACAAAACAAACCTCCTATTAAGGGTTAGATAAGGTTTACTCATACATTAAGTTTTTATTAGTTAGTTAGATTAGTTGATAAAACATTTGTACAAACAAATATTAAACATTTTAAAATTACTAGGAAGTCATTTATTAGAAAAGTTCTAATCCGACAATAACTAACACACATTTTACATTTTGTTGTTTCTGCATAAAACACATCGTAAAACCCACTAAGCTAGATTTTTATACTCAAACAGCTGAAAGTATAAAAACACATTCCTTGCAAAAACAACGCTAATTCCACAACAAAACGATTGTCTCATCCTACTGAAACAATTAAGTGTGATACTCTTTTTTACTTCCCGCGATACATTTCTATATATTCCCGCGGTGATTGTTCAAAATATTGCTTGAAACATTTGGTGAAATAGGAATGGTTAGAAATACCTACTTCATATAATATTTCGAATATTTTCATATCTGTTTCTCTCAGATAAACCGCAGCTTTTTTAATTCTATATTCACGAATAAACTCATTTGCAGACAATCCTCGCATAGATTTTAATTTTCTATACAACTGCATTTTACTATAGCCCATGGCGTCTCCTAGATCTTCTACACCAAAATCGGAATTTGATAAGTTTTCTTCAACAACAGCCTCAAGACGTTCTAAGAAGTCCTTTTCCATTTTGTTGATTCCAATCTTTTGAGAGTCTAGTTTTATTTCACCTGAAGAAAACTTATTTTTTAGTTTTTCTCTTTGATCCAATAAGGTTTGAATACGTACTTCTAAATGTCGAATGTCAAAAGGTTTTGGAATATAAGCATCTGCGCCTACTTCTAAACCTTCAATCCTGTGATCCATAGAGCCTTTGGCTGTTAACAGTATGACAGGAATATGACTGGTAATTTCATGTTTTTTTATGGCGTCACAAAATTCAATTCCATCCATATTCGGCATCATTACATCACTAATAATAAGGTCAGGTACTACTTTAAGTGCCGATTTCAATCCCTTAACACCATCTTTTGCTTTGTGGATTTTGTAATTCGGTTCCAGAGTATTACTAATAAACAACAACATATCCGGATTGTCTTCTACAACTAAGATGGTAGGTTTCGGCTTTTTTTCCAAAAACTCCTCTTCAAAAGCAGGTGTTACTTGCTCAACAGTGTTCCTTATTTCTTTTTCTTCTGAAACTGAAGCTTCCGGTTCATCTTTCTCTTTGGTCATTAATTCATCGGTATTCCCTTCCAATCTATTTGCAGGTTGTCCTAAAGAACTCAATTCAGTAAGTAGCGGCAAAGCAACCGTAAATTTGGTGCCTTTTTTCTCTTCACTTTCTACCTGTATGGTTCCTTTATGCAAATCGATTAACGATTTGGTCAATGCCAGCCCAATACCAGAACCTTTTGCGCCTTCTCCTTTTCCTTTTCTTATTTGATAGAATCTATCAAAGATTAGGTTCAGTTGTCCTTGTGGAATTCCTTCACCGGTATCTTCTACAATTATTTGAACAGATTTAGCTGTGTCGTTCTCAGATGTTTTTGACACCAATGATAAGGAAAGTTTTACAGCGCCCCCTTCATTGGTATATTTAATTGAATTCGAGATTAAGTTATTGAGTATTTTCTCCATTTTATCCCAATCGTAATAGCCTTCGATGCTGTTTTCTCCCGATTGAAATACGATATCAATATTCTTTTTTTCTGCCAATACTTTAAAAGAAAAGACCTCTTCTTTGCAGAAATTCACCAGATCTCCTTTGGATAAATCCAATTTCAATTCTTTCGTTTCCAGTTTTCGGAATTCCATAATTTGATTGATTAAACGAAACAATTGATTTGCATTACGCTCCATCAATAAAAGACTTCCTTTTACTTTGGCACTGGTCTCCTTAGAATTCAACAAAGATTGTAGAGGGCCTAATATAAGTGTTAACGGAGTTTTGAACTCATGAGAAACGTTGGTAAAGAACTCCAATTTCATTTTATTGATTTCTTTTATTTTCTCTTGTTCAATTTTTTCAATTTTTAATTTATTCTGATAGACTTCATTGATTAACACATAACGTCTAAACAGCCACATAACCATAATTATAAGTACTACATACAACAAATAGGCATACCAAGTTTTCCATATTGGAGGCAATATTTTAACTGCTATTTCTTTATGTGCTTCATTCCATAGATTGTCTTTATTCGATACTTTTACTTTAAATAGGTAATTGCCTGGCTCTAAATTTGAATAGCCTGCAAACCTCCTGTCTGAGGTGGTACTTATCCAGTCTTCATCAAAACCTTCAAGCATATATTTGTATTGATTTTGCATGGGCGAGGCATAGTGTAATGCAGCAAATTCAAATGAAAAAGTGTTGTGTGCATACTCCAATTCTATGGCAGTGGTTTCATCGATGGTTTTGTTTAAGATAACCTTACCTAATACCTTTTTACCAACTTGCACTGATTCATTCAATATCTTAATGTCAACAACTTCTACTTGAGGTGCATAACTATTATCTTCGATATTCGTTGGATCTAACACATTCAAACCTCCAATACCTCCGAAATAAAGCAATCCATCATTTCCTTTCGTATAGGCATATTTCCTATAATTTAAGGCTTGTAGACCATCACTTAGATGTAAATTTGAAAAGGTTTCTTTTTCTATATCAAAAACAGAAAGTCCATTATTGGTACTCAACCATAAATTGTTATTCACATCCCCTAGTACCCCATACAATTCATTACTAGGCAATCCATCGTCCATAGAGTAGCGTTTTAACTCTGGAAACATATTGTTTTTTTGGTCTTTAGGAATCATATTGAGCCCACCTCCAAATGTACCTACCCATATATTGCCATTCAAGTCCTCATAAATAGAGGAAACATAATCGTTACTCAAACTCTTAGGATTGTTTTTTTCGTTCCTAATACGAATAAACTTAATGGGTTTATTGTTTTCATCTCTTAGTATTTTGTTTAAACCACCTCCATTTGTTCCTACCCATAATATACCCTCACTATCTTCAAAAACACAAGCAACATTACTAACACTTAGGCTGTTTTCATTATTTGGGTTGTTTAGGTATTGGTGGAATTCAGGAGACGGTTGTCCAAAATCATTAGGAGTGAACTGAATCAGACCTCCCTTATCGTAGGCACCTACCCATATATCTCCTTTTTTATCTTTGGTAAGTACCGCTAATTTGTTGATTGGAAAATTCCCCTTCTGCCTATGATTGCTATACTCATAACTCTGAATATCAGAAGAATTAAGATTGGATGACATTTTAAAATGTGTCATACCAGAAGCTTGAGACGCCGCCCAATAGTTTCCGAAATTATCTTCACACAGCGCAAAGATATTATTACTTACAATCGAATTTTCGGCCTTTCTTTTTAAAATATATTTTACAAATTTGGGAGCTCCATCTTCGAAAACCAAGCGATTTAAACCTTTGTTATAGGCAGCCACCCAAATATTATTTTTAGCGTCTTGATACACAGTATTTATCACATTTCCACTAAGACTGTTCAGGTTTAATCGGTTGTGTTTAAAATGTTCAATTTTTTTTCTTTCAATATTTAACTTACTAATCCACCCCCTGGAGGTTGCTATCCACAAAATACCCGTTCTGTCAATCAACACATCCATAATATCCGTACTTTTTAAACGCGTATCTTGGGAAGGTGAATTACTACAATCATTAAAAACTCCTGTTTTCGGATTGAAAGCATTCATGCCACTCGTTTTAAAACCAATCCAAAGAACACCTTTTTTATCTTGTGATAAAGAGGACACATAGTTATTGGAGATCGTGTTCTTTTTCGACTTATCCATGATATAACTTGTAAAAACCTCCTTACCCGTTTTTTTATCAAAAGTCAACTTATTCAAACCTCTTCGTGTTCCTATCCAGAGCCCTTCATCTTTATCTCTAATTATTTCTGTAATAATATTATTCGTCAACCAATTTTTAGTTGCATCCGAAAAATATGTTTTAAAATAAACATCCCCTTCTTTGGAGTATTGTAGTTGGTTTAAGCCTATATTCGTTCCTATCCACAGACGTCCTTCTTCATCTTCAATAATTGTATTTACTGTATTATTCGATAAACTCCCTTCTTTTATTCCAGTCGTATGAATGGTAATTTTATGACTTCCATTTTCTGTGCGTTTTACTTCATACAATCCAAAACGTGTTCCTACCCATAAGGTTTTATTAGCGTCTTCATAAACACAACGAATAGGGTCTGAAATCAATCGGCCATCGTCTTCCGATCCTCTCGTATTTAGTCCAGATTTAAAGCGATCTTCCATTCTATTATAATGACACAATCCAGATTTAGTACCTACCCAAATCACGCCATTAGAATCTTCATATAGCTCGGTCACTTTGTTACTCAACAAACTAAAATTATCGTCTGGAGAATTTGAGTAATACAAAAATTGATAGCCGTCGTATTTATACAAACCATTTGAAGTTCCAAACCACATAAACCCCTTGGCGTCTTGAAGAATGGTAGTAATAGAGTTGTGCATCAAACCTTCATTAGCTCCTAAATGCTCAAACATTAACTGGTCTGTATATAACAAGGATTGTTTTTCTTGAGCAAATACAGAAAAAATGACGGTAAAAAAAAGAAATATATTTAGTTTTAACTTCATAGTAACAGGGGGAATCTAAATTTGATACTTGGCAATAATGTACAAAAAGAAATGAAAAACAGAAAAAAAATAGGATTTACCTCATCATTTTTTCACATCCTCTATTTTACGCAATCGAATGACTTTGATATCGGCATTTAGACCTCTATGTTTTCTATCTTGCGCATGAAATTCTTTTAATGTTGCTTTAAACTCAAAACTTTGCCCTGATTTTAGCACAATAGTCTGTTTGCCTTTTTTAAGTTGGATCGTTCCAATATTGGCTTTTCCATAAGCAGTTTTACTTATATTTTGTTCGTGATGCGTTTCATTACCATCAAATAATTCTTCCACAATTTCCTTTTCGGGAGCCTTCCCGGAAAGGGAGAAATTGAGCGTCTGCTCAGGTGTTTCAAGTGTAAACTCTTTGAAGTCATATTTCATTTTATACAGCATCTCTATGGAATACATCGCCGACTCCTCTACTTCCACATCCCATGTTCTATGATCGTCTTTGATAATTGAACGATAACTTAACATTCCATATTTACCGTGCTTTATAGCATCTGAATCTTTTAAAAGCAGTACTCCTTTTTTATTTTCTTTTAGTATTGGGTCTTCAATTGAAAGCACCCCTTCATACTCAACTACTACTATAGACAAATTCGCATTTGAGGGTTGGTTTCCTACTTTGATTATCTTATCCGTACCAACTGCAGAAAACATCAATTCTTTTTTATTTGTGTCAGATAGGTGGTACGTCTTGTTAATGTTATTTTTTAATCCAGGAATTCTTAATTCACCGTTTTTAGGCCAGTCGAACACATGCAAATACAAAAGATTTTGGGCAGGTTTGACAGTGCTATACCCCCATTCTAGTTTCTTAAATGGGTTTACAGATGTTTCAAATATAGCTTCTTTATGAATGGCGGTCCACTTGCCTATCCCTTTTAGAACATCTTGCTCATAACCTACTACAGTTCCATCACTTTTAGGCCCAATGTTTAAGAGATAATTCCCTCCCATACATGTGATTTTCGATAGGTTTCTAATTTGTTTTTTCACCTGTTGTTCTAAAGGAGCTCCTTTCACCCAAGATTTATATCCCCAAGTATGATAAAATGTACCCGGTGTTTCCCATGCGACATCGTATATAGGGACATCCGGCAAATGATTATCAGGCATGGTAATAAAGTCTCCTTGATTATTCATTACACGTCCATTAATCAAACAGTTCGGTTGCAGTGATTTTACAGTTTCTCTAAATCGTTTACTTTGTGCAGTCGTTGGTTCACCCATATCGAAAAACAGCTCTACAATTTCACCATAATTTGTCAATAATTCTTTTAATTGCGCCACTTGAAAATCTTCATTTTCTTTTGAGACTTTTCCAAATACCGAAATTTTTCCATCTACTGGATTGCGCTCGGGAGCCGGCCCGTTAAAATGCCAATCGGGTGTTGAATAATACAACCCTAGTTTTAAACCGTGCTTTTTACAGGCAACTGCCAATTCTTTTAAAATATCTTTTTTATAAGGGGTAAAATCCACAATATTATAATCTGAAACTTCCGATTTGAACATAGCAAAGCCATCATGATGTTTAGAAGTTAAGATTACATATTTCATTCCTGCACTTTTCGCCAATGCAACAATAGCATCGGCATCAAAATCAACTGGATTGAATTGCTTTGCTAAATTTTCGTAATCTGGAATAGAAATATCGGCATGACGCATAATTTGCTCACCAAGCTTCTCTATTTGTTTCCCCTTCCACACCCCTGCAGGAATTGAATACACTCCCCAATGAATAAACAGTCCGAATTTCATTTTTTGCCAGGTTTGCAATGCGGTTTCTTCAATTTTTTTTGAAGTTGTACTTTCCGTATTTGGAACTTTATTACAAGCTATGGTAAGCGATAATAGTACTATTAAAATCGATTTTGAATTTAGTTTACAATTCATTGGTAGGTGTTTTTACGAATTTTTAAATTTTCTAACAATGTAAAAATAGAGGAACACAAACGAATTTGACAGTCGAAATACTACAGAAAATAACATAAATATATCCTTCCTAAGCCGATAGGTTGGCTCTATAAAATAAGGTCTTGTAGATTCCGCACTGATTACTACAAAAATTATATAAAGATAGTAATGGCAAAAAAAAAGAACCTAATTAGGTTCCTTTTTATTTCGTGCTATTTGTTCTTTTGTTTTTTCTTCTCTTTCAAATAAGCTCTCCAAATTTCTATCTTTTCTTGGCCTACTATATCTGTAGCTTCCATCGCAAAGGGCTTTGTAGCTTTTTTTATTTCAGTTTTCATAGTGGTCGGATCGTCTTTATACTTTTCTTTAAGTTCAGCTATTGCTGTAAATTTCCGCATATTTATATCCAATATTTTTGTTGATTGCTCATCATTGAGCACCATTACTTCAGACATTTCTTTTGTTGTCCTCTTTGCTTGTTTCTCTATATTCGCTTGGGAAAATACACTTCCTGACACAAACAATACTGTAGCAATAAAAAAATATATAGTTTTCATAAGTTAGGGGGTTTGGTTATGCAATCAAATATAGTCAATCCTATGGTGTGATTCAAAGAAAACCGACTAAGAATCGTTAATTATTTTACTGCTATTTCAGTACACACCTTTAATACGTTGCCATAATTCAGCTAACATAGGCGCAACCTCATCGGTTTTTTTTGCTGTTTCTCTAGCCATTAAAACACCATCTTCTTCATACAATTCATATGAAAAGACAAATCGTTTTTCGGTCGATGCAACTCCCAACAAACCAAAACGCAAATCGTTAAAATATAGTTTTTCTCCCCTTTTCTCAACGGTATACCAACCTTTTGAAAGCTTCGAAAGACGCTTTATCAACTCATTATTTTTGTAGGTCCCTAGTAGATTTCTGTTTTTGGGAAATGATGTAAACTGTACTTCCTTCGAGCTGTCGAACAAGGAATAATAGCCAATTAAATATGCATGCTCCGTTTCAACATTTGCTGTCCACAAAATTGAGTTTAACGGGGTTGGTTTTGTTTCTAATTCAGAATAATCAATATTCTGAGCCTTCAAACTATCTGCAAACACTTTAAAAGTAATCCCTTTGAATATCAAGGTTAACAACATATAGGAGGTACTTACATAAAGCCCCAAATTATTAAGACGTGCTCGTTTTACAGTTCCTTGTTTGTGATACATGGCAAGTAACAAAAAGCCTAAAAAAGGAAGTGTATATAAAGGGTCTACAACAAATATATTTTTATATGAAATCTTATTCGCCAACGGCCAAAACAGTTGTGTTCCCCATGTTGTATGAGCATCTAAAAGCGGATGCGTCACTAACGACAAAAAGAAAAGCTTGGTCCATCCCTTCCACGTGCCTTCTCTTTCTTTGTACAACTTAAATACGAGCCACCCAAAAAGAGGTGCAAATAACAGAGAAAAAACAATAGAGTGCGAAAATCCTCTGTGCATTTCATTTGCAGTCACGCTATCAAAAAACAATTTTGTCAACACATCTAAATCTGGTATGGTTCCAGCAATAGCCCCCCATAAAACAGCTTTGTTACCTACTTTTTTACCGAGAACAGCTTCACCAACGGCTGCGCCTAAAACAATCTGTGTTAATGAATCCATAGCATTTATTTAAAGGGAGTTCTAAGTTCATACTCTTTTGGTTTAATCGCATTGAGAACGGGGCCCATCAACTCTGTCGAAATGCAATTTCTATGTCTTGTATACAATTTCATCGCTATGGGTTGCGCTCCTACACCACTCTTTATAGTTTCGGCTGTTCTTCCCAATCGAAGTGATTGCGTACCTTTGATTATAGCTAGCGCAACATAGTCATACAATATTCTTTGGTATAACTTATAGCCTTTTAAATAATCATAATCAATCCCTATAAAATTTGCGTCTACAAATTCTTTTGAAACAAACGCAGTACTAAAGCCAATCATCTTATCTTGAACAAAATACCCTGTAAACACAAAATCGTCTTTTAGGTTGTTTTTGAAATACACAAAAGTTTCAGTATTTAATTCTCCCAAACTATATTCTACACGTTGCAAGACCTGTTTATACAGAATTTTTATTTGCTCACTGTATTTTTGAATATCGAAGGCGGAAAAATCTCTTGACTTCACATCTTCCGATTTTTTGAGCACATTCTTTGCTCTGGTTCGGTATTTGGTATTCATCGCATTCAAATAATCGTCAAAAGATTTCCACTCCATCGCAATGTCCACAATCATATTGACATCTATATAAAAGTCTTTAAATGATTCCTTTTTCAAATCATCACTTATAGACACAGAAGCTGGCCAAAACTCCTTAAACACGGCAAAGGAAATCTTATTTTGTTTGTTTTTATCAGAATACATTTCGGCTATCGCACCAGAAACTAAAGACAAAGCTATAGGTTTACTCAACGAGGAATGATGTGCAATCCCTGTCTCTCCACAGGCAAATAAATTACCACAAATCATTAGTTTCAATGCGCGATCCTCAGATAGCACGTAACGAACTTTTTCAGCCAATGCTTCTGGGACTCGATCCTGAATTAACTCTGCTAACTTAAAACTGACAATCTGAAGCACAGCACAACAAACCGCTTCTTTTTGTTTGTTAAAAAAAACAAGGTATTTAAACGAAATTTCATTGGACATCCCGTCTTCAAGCGCTTTCAAATACAAATAAGACAGATAAATCGAAGCATCTCTCGTTAATTGTTCCCATAGGGTCCTATCAATTTCATCAATCGTATTAACCACCTGACAGGTGTAATCGTTACGAATAGAAGTTTTAAATATTGATTTCCACATAGATGATTTTAATCGCTGTCGTTTTGATAAAAATACTGAAAATATTGACATAGAAAGCAAAAAGGAGTATCCTAAATTACCTCGCCAATCTAAGTGCCGTAGCAAATTCATTAGGCAATGAACTACCTTCAACCGCTTGTGCAGCTTTCTCAACAGGATATACTACTCTAGCAAATGAAACTTTAACACTCTCTTTATCCCTGCTAGAACTCTTCTCATCAATCGTTAGCACTGCATAACAACCTCTTGGGTCACCATCTTTTGGTTTCCCTAAAGACCCTAAGTTTATAGCGTGTTTATAATGTCCATTCGCGGTTGTTAAAACTCTATGAAACGGAATATGTGTATGTCCAAAACACAAGATATCTGCCTTAGATGCTTCCATCATCTCAAGTAAAAGCTCAGAAGAAGTTTCCTCTGTTAGGTACTCATTATTTCTTCTCGGACTTCCGTGTACCAATAGTATATTTAGAGGTCCATTTGGAAGTTGAAATTCTAATTTTAGATGTGCTGGTAAAGACCGTAAGTAGTTTATCTGATCAGTTCCTAACACCTCATTGGTATATATTCCTGAAGGTTTATCAGAAGGCATCCCAACAACGGCGTCATGATTCCCTGAAATGGTTGGGATCTGTCGGTTACGAATTGCATTCACTACTTCATTTGGCCAAATATTATAACCAACCAAATCTCCTAAACAATAAATACCATCTGGTTTTAAATTAGCTACATCTGCGAAAAAAGAATCCAATGCCGGCAGGTTGGCATGAATGTCTGAGAACAAGGCTATTTTCATATGCTTTTAAAATTTTACCACAAATATAGTTGATTTCTTAATTAGACTTGTTTTTCTTATCAAAACATTGAAGGCTTAACTGTAGCTTAACGCAACAACAGCTATTGAAAATATATTCTTCAAAAAGTTGTAATTTTACAGCATTATTGTCAACTGCAGTCCCTATGAAATATCTTACACCCGATATCGAAAAGCTGTCCGAAAAACACACGAAGAAAACGCTGGCTAAACCTGGGGTATCTTGTGGGATTTTTCAAGACTGTCACGACTCCAAATTGGAATACACAAAAAAACTAATTGACTTCAACAAAAAAAAGAATGGATAACAATCGTGTTATTATAAAAGAAACAGAAGTACTTTCAGACAACTGGTATGTCTTAAACAAAATAACTTTTGACTATTTAAGAAATGATGGCGTTTGGCAAACTCAAATTAGAGAATCGTACGACCGAGGGAATGGCGCAGCGGTTTTTATGTTTAATAAACAAACTCAAAACATCATTTTAATAAGACAGTTTCGAATGCCGAGTTTTTTAAATGGCAACGAGTCAGGTTTCTTAATAGAGACATGTGCTGGTTTGTTAGACAAAGACAATCCAGAAGACTGCATCAAGAAAGAAATTAGAGAAGAAACTGGTTATCAAATACAGAAGGTTACCAAAGTTTTTGAAGCGTATATGACTCCTGGTGCCGTCACAGAACAACTGCATTGCTTTATTGCCGAATATTCCGATGCCATGAAATTAGAACAAGGTGGCGGATTGGCACACGAACAAGAAGATATTGAAGTGCTCGAAATGCCTTTTACAGATGCTATCGAATTATTAAACACGGGCAAAATTACGGATGCCAAGACAATTATGCTCTTGCAATATGCGATTATTCATAAGCTTATGGGGTGAAAAGCTGGTGGCTGGTACTGATAGCTGGTAGCTGGTGGTTAATGAAAAACGAAACCTCTCCAAAAAACAACTTAAAACTTAACAATCAACACTCAAAACTGTAATTCTAATACGAAATTACCAGTCATAAAAAAATCCGTTTCCTAAAAAGAAAACGGATTCTATAAAATTTAGTTACTATTTGATTAGCTCAATACTTCCTGCACTTTATCTGCTGCTTCCTGGAATTCAGTTGCAGAAATAATTTTCATTCCACTATTGTCAATCAATTCTTTAGCTTCGGCAGCATTGGTTCCTTGCAATCGAACAATAATTGGCACCTTGATTGCATCTCCCATGTTTGTATAGGCATCAACAACTCCTTGCGCTACTCTATCACAACGAACAATACCTCCAAAGATATTTACCAAAATTGCTTTTACATTACTGTCTTTTAATATAATTCTAAAAGCAGTTTCCACACGTTTTGCATCTGCAGTACCTCCTACATCCAAAAAGTTAGCAGGATCACCTCCAGCTTGCTTTATCAAATCCATCGTACCCATTGCCAAACCTGCACCGTTTACCATACATCCAACGTTTCCGTCCAAATCTACATAGTTCAATCCAGCTGCTTTCGCTTCTACTTCAATAGGGTTTTCTTCACGAATATCTCTCAACGCTACATAGTCCTTATGACGGTATAAAGCATTTTCATCTAAGGTTACTTTCGCATCAACAGCTAAAATCTTGTCATCTGAAGTTTTTAACACTGGGTTGATTTCGAACATAGACGCATCTGATTTGTCATAAGCCGTATACAAAGCAGTCACAAACTTAGTCATTTCCTTAAGTGCATTTCCTTTTAACCCTAAGTTGAAAGCAATCTTACGCGCTTGAAAAGGCAATATTCCTAAAGTTGGGTCAATTTCTTCGGTAAAAATTAAATGTGGTGTTTCTTCTGCTACGGTTTCAATATCCATTCCACCTTCTGTAGAATACATAACCATGTTTCTACCTGTAGCTCTGTTTAACAAAACAGAAATATAGAATTCTTCTGGCTCACTATCTCCCGGATAGTAAACATCTTCAGCTATCAATACTTGGTTTACCAACTTTCCTTCAGCCGAAGTTTGCGGCGTTACCAACATCATACCTAAAATAGAATCAGAGATTGTTTTTACTTCCTCTAAGTTTTTTGCAAGCTTAACACCTCCACCTTTACCACGTCCACCAGCGTGTACCTGTGCTTTTACAACGTACCAACCTGTACCTGTTTGTTCCGTCAATTCTTTTGCCGCAGTTACAGCCTCTTCTGGAGTTTGAGCAACAATTCCTCGTTGTATTCTAACACCAAAACTATTTAAAATTTCTTTTCCTTGATATTCGTGTAAGTTCATCTATATATGATTTATTAAAACAAGACAAAAATAAGAATCCATTCCCGAAAAGTTCTGAATTTTCATAAAAAAGATAATAAATTATGCTATCCTAAATTAGCCCATATATATTTTATGAAGAAAGCTAAAAAAGGAATGCCTAATTGCTGCATTTTTAATATTTTCGTATTGCAAAGAGACAAAAAATGATAAAAGCGACAAATATCCATAAAAAATACGGCCCTTTAGAAGTGCTAAAAGGAGTAAATCTTCATATTAAAAAAGGGGAAGTTATTGCTATTGTTGGACCGTCAGGAACGGGTAAAACAACTTTGTTACAAATATTGGGTACGCTCGACAAACCTAGTACAGAGCACAAACATAGCTTAACGATCAATGGTACCTCTTTAGAAAAGATTTCAGACAAATCGCTATCAAAGTTTAGAAATACCAATATTGGCTTTATTTTTCAATTCCACCAACTTCTCCCCGAGTTTACTGCTTTAGAAAATGTATGTATCCCTGCCTTTATTGCAAGAAAAAACAAAAAAGAGACGGAACAAAAAGCAGCTAAGCTACTAGACTATTTAGGTCTTTCTGAGCGCATATCCCACAAACCGAATGAACTTTCTGGTGGAGAACAACAAAGAGTTGCTGTAGCAAGAGCGTTGATTAACGATCCTGCGGTTATTTTTGCAGATGAGCCTAGCGGAAATCTAGATTCAAAATCTGCAGAAAATCTACACCATTTGTTTCTCAAACTTAGAGAAGAACTTGGTCAAACTTTCGTAATCGTTACACATAATAGCAAATTAGCTGCCATGGCAGATCGAACCATTGAAATGAAAGATGGTGCTATTTTAGACACCCACAAACAATAATATAATTAAAATGACAATAGGAATTATAAGTGCGATGCCAGAAGAAGTCCAAACCTTGGTGGAAGCTTTGGAAGATGTTAGCATTACAAATAAAGGCATGCGTTCCTACTATGCTGGAACATTCCGGTCTCATCAATTAGTGGTGGTGTTTTCTAGATGGGGCAAAGTTGCCGCAGCAGCTACGACCACCCAGCTAATCAACGATTATGCAATTGATGAAATCATCTTCACTGGTGTAGCTGGTGCTTTAGATAGCAATTTAAAGGTTGGCGATGTAGTTATAGGCTCTAAATTGTTTCAACATGACATGGACACACGGCCCTTATTCAAAAGGTTTGAAATTCCATTGCTAAACAAGACTTCTTTTTCAACAACTACGAACATTAAATTAGAAAAGGCAGTGCATGATTTTACTAACAGCATTCATAATTACGTTGAAAGCAAAGATTTACAGGAATTTTCCATAGACAACCTCACCATTCATAAAGGGGTTGTTTTAAGTGGTGATCAATTTATTGCCGATGCTAAAAAAGTAAATGAATTAAAAACAGCACTTCCAAATGCATTATGTGTAGAAATGGAAGGCGCTGCTGTGGCTCAAGTTTGTTTTGAATACGATGTACCTTTTTCAATAATTCGAATCATTTCGGACAATGCCAATGATGATGCTCCTATTGATTTTCCAAAATTCACCAAATCAATCGCTTCAAATTATGCAAAAGGAATATTGGAAAACTATTCCATTTAAAATTCTTTGCTTATCTTTGACAAATCTTATGAATCAATGCAGTTGAAGTATCTATTTTTTTTACTTTTCCCAATGCTAACACTTCTAGCAAAAACTGTTGATTTTCACTATATTTTACGACTATCAAACTTGCAAAAAGCAATTTCTAATGGAAATAACACTGCTGTTTTTGCTTTTGAACAGCTACTTTCTAAACAACACGCTCAATGAATATATTATTAAAATCGGCCACTATCTTTGACAAAAAAAGTCCTTATCACAAAAAGACGCAAGATATTCTTATAAAGGAGAGCACCTTTGTACAAATTGCCGATCATATAGATTGTCCGGAGGATGTTCAAGAAATACAACTTGACAATCTACACGTATCAAACGGTTGGTTCGACACCAGTGTTTCTTTTGGCGAACCTGGATATGAGGAAAGAGAAACTATCGCAAACGGACTTGATGTTGCTGCAAAAGCTGGATTTACAGATGTTGCCATGAATTCAAATACAAACCCTTATATCGACACAAAGTCATCTGTTGTTTTTATAAAAAACGAAAGTCATTCTAAAGCCACTAACTTACATCCTATTGCCAGTCTAACGCAAGCTTCCAAGGGAGAAGAAATTGCAGAGTTGTACGATATGAAGCAGGTTGGTGCTATTGCCTTTGGAGATTACAACAAAGCCCTGAGTAATGACAACCTAATGAAGGTTGCCCTACTCTACGCTCAAAACTTTGATGGACTTGTGTTGAGCTTCCCAAACAACAAGGTAATTGCAGGGGAAGGGATTGCCAATGAAGGAGAAAACAGTACATTATTAGGTCTCAAAGGTATACCAAACTTAGCAGAGGAATTACAAATTGCTCGCGATATAGCTATCCTAGAATACACTGGAGGCAAATTGCATATCCCAACCATTAGCACATCAAAATCAGTAGACTTGATACGTCAAGCCAAACAAAAAGGCCTACAGGTGAGTTGTAGTGTTACTGCACATCACTTATGTTTGACAGATTCAGAACTGAAATCTTTTGATGGCAATGTAAAAGTATTGCCACCCCTAAGGACAGAACAAGATAGACTTGCATTGATAGAAGGTGTTAATGACGGGACCATAGATATTATTACTTCAGACCACAACCCTATTGATATTGAAAATAAGAAAGTAGAATTTAGCAATGCTAAATACGGAACCATTGGACTTGAAAGTCTCTTTGGAAGTTTACTTACAGTGCTCGACACAGAAACGATTATCGATTGCTTGACACACAAGCCAAAAGAAATTTTTGAAATTGAAAATTTAAGTATCGACACAGGTAACAAGGTTTCCATTTCACTTTTCAATACAACTGACAAAAACATTTTTCAAGAAAGTGATATCTTGTCGACGTCCAAAAACGCTGTTTTCTTACACAAAGAGTTAAAAGGAAAAGCCTATGGAGTCTTTGCAAACAACCAACTTATCTTGAAATAATTCCCTACCGTATTTTCCCAATATGACCACTACCTTAGAATATATAGAAAGACTGCCTAAAAAGAATAGTGAAAAGCCAGCTCCCCTCCTTGTATTGCTGCACGGATACGGAAGTAATGAAATGGATCTATATTCTTTTGCTGATGAACTTCAGGATGAGCTACACATCGTTAGCTTACGTGCTCCACATAGTTTAGGCGGACAAGGTTTTGCTTGGTACAGCATTAATTTTGATGCCGACCAAAATAAATTTTCCGATTTAGATGAAGCGAGAGTTTCACAAAGTAAAATTGCAGAATTTATCGACACCTTTATAGCTAATAATGAGATAGACACTAACAAAATATTTGTCCTAGGGTTTAGTCAAGGCGCTATTCTGAGTTATGGACTCTCTTTAAATAGTTCGAAAATTCAGCATGTAATTGCGCTTAGCGGATATTTGAATGAAGATTTAATTAAAAGCTGGCCTAAAGAGCACACTACAGATTATTTTATTTCTCACGGCTCTGTCGATCAAGTCATCCCTGTTACTTTGGCAAGAAAAGCACCTGTTATTCTTACAGAAAAAGGGATCGCTAACAGTTTTCAAGAGTATCCTGTTGGTCATGGAGTGCACCCTCAAAATTTTTATGATTTTAAAAGTTGGATTGGTGAAAGGCTCTAATTACTCACCTCCAAACCATCGTAACTTAAAAAAACATTGCTTGGTAATTGTTTAGAAACCTCATCATGGAAGCCTAAACGATGACTAATATGTGTTAAATATGCCTTTTGAGGTTGAATCTTTGCAATAAATGCCAAAGCCTCCTCAAGATTGAAATGGGTTGGATGTGGATCAATTCTCAAAGCACTAACCACCAAAACATCCAATTTTTTTAACTTTTCAATTTCAGTCTCAGCCACATTCTTTACATCGGTTAAATAGGCTACGTCTCCAAATCGATACCCTCTAATATCCAAGTTACCATGCTGTACTGCAATAGGAACAATTTGCATTCCGTTCAAAATTAATGAACTCGTATCAATGATATGTTCGAGTACTTGGGCAGCTCCTGGATAGCGGTTCTCTTTTTCAAAAATATAATCATAACGTTTTTCAAGTGCTGTCATAACGCGTTGTTGCGCATATATTGGCATGGGACCTATTTGATAACAAAAGGGTCGAATATCATCGAGCCCAGCAATATGATCGGAATGTTCATGACTAAAAAAGATGCCATCAAGACGTTTTACATCGGCCCTAAGCATTTGATAGCGAAAATCAGGCCCACAATCGATTAGGTAATTCACAGTACCCCAAGAAATAAGCACCGACGAACGAAGTCGTTTATCTTTATTGTTTTTAGACAAGTTCACAGGCTCATCAGAAAGTAGCATTGGAACTCCTTGAGAAGTCCCAGTACCTAGAAATGTAATTTTAACGGTTATCTTTTTCATTTGGAATCCTAAAAAACATACACAAAAATAAGATTATATTTCGCAACTGTATAGCAATTTTAGTACATTTGTTAGAAATCCAACAATCACTTTCATCAGCAATGGCAGTTACTTTAAAAGGAGATAAAGAAATCAGCAACATCCCAACAATAAAAGGGAAATCGCTTAGAATAAATTTAAACGAAAATATTTACGGAACCTTTTCTGAAATTGGTGCTGGTCAAGAAACCGTTCGTAATTTTTTTAGAACAGGAGGTTCCTCCGGTACGATTGCAAAAGCCATGAGTGCTTATGACAAAGATTTCTCCGACGCAATCTATGGCATAGAAGACGATAGACGTTATGTAAAAGAAGTACGTCTCAAAAAAATGCTAAAGCACGAAATTCGTCTTATGGAAGACAGATTGAGTAGGGCAAAACACCCCAATAAATTTTTCTTTAGCTATGCAAATACGGTAGCTACCATAGATTTTGCAAAAAAATTCAAAGGCCATGGCTGGGTAGGAATTAGATTTCAATTAGATCCCCTAGAAGAGTATAATGAAATTGTACTGCATTTGAGATTTAAAGAAACGGATGCCACACTTCAGCAAGAAACACTTGGTAAATTAGGTGTAAACCTCATTTATGGTGCCTTTTATATGAACGACAACCCAAAAGAGTTACTTGTTTCTCTTTATGACAATATAGACAAGGATCAACTCGAAATTGACATGATTAATTTTTCGGGTCCAAGATTTATGTATGTTGACAATAGATTGATGAGTCTTCAATTGGTTAAAAACGACATGACCAATGCAGTAATGTTTGACTCTAGCGGTAGAAATCTATTGCCCGCTCAGGTACTGTACAAGAAAAATATTTTGGCTTTAAGAGGAAGTTTTAGACCTGTTACCAAGGTAAACATGGACATGTTTGAAAACTCTAAAACTTTGTTTTTTAATGAAAATAAGGTGGACAAAGAAAATACCAAAATTATCTTTGAAATTACATTGGCTAATTTGCGTAAAGAAGGTAAAATTAATGAACGTGATTTTTTAGATCGTGCCGAACTATTATGTTCTCTTGGACAGAATGTAATGATTACCAATTTCCAGGAATACTACAAAATTGTCGAATACTTTAGTGAGTTTACAAAAGCGCGTATGGCATTAGCTATGGGAGTTGAGAGCTTGGTAAATATTTTCGATCAAAAATATTATAGAGATCTAAGTGGGGGTATTTTAGAGGCTTTTGGAAAACTCTTTTTTAAGGATTTAAAAATTTATATGTATCCCTTAAAACAAAAAGGATCCAAAGAAATTGTAACCAGCGAGAATCTAATTGTACACCCAAGAATGAAAGAATTGTATAAATTCTTCAAAAACAATGGAAAACTGGTTGATATAAAAGAATACAATCCTGAAATATTAGAGGTGTTCTCAAGGAAAATCCTATCCATGATTGCTAACTCAGAAAAAGGCTGGGAAGAAATGCTTCCTGAAGGAATTTCAGAACTTATAAAAACCAGACGTTTGTTTGGCTATTCCGCAATTAAAAAACAAACAAAGAATAGTTAAGAATATAAATTTCAATTCATTAATCCATATTTCTATTGGAAGACGAGCAACTGTTTATCGAACAACTAAAAAACCCTAAAACGCGTGACAAGGCGTTTCTAACGCTCGTTCGCGATTATAAAGAAAGATTGTATTGGCATATTCGTAAGATTCTTATTTCCCATGAGGACACAAATGATGTTTAGCAAAACACCTTTGTCAAAGTACATAGAGGTATTCAAAACTTCAAAGGAGATAGTAAATTGTTTTCATGGATGTACAGAATTGCCACAAACGAAGCCATTACCTTTATCAATAAAAGAGCAAAAGAACGGAATGTAGACATTGATGACCTTCATATGAATTCAGTTTATTCACTGCAACAAGATATTCTTTTTGATGGAGATTCCATTCAATTATTATTGCAAAAAGCAATTCAAAAACTACCTGAAAAGCAACGACTTGTATTTAATATGAAGTATTTCGACAACCTAAAATACGATGAGATTTCAGAAATATTAGGCACATCGGTAGGCGCATTAAAGGCCTCCTATTTTCACGCTGTAAAAAAAATAAAAGAGCAACTAGAGAATCATTAAACCTTTATATAAACCGAAGGTCTAAAGAAGTATGGACAAAGAACTAAAAAAAGCACTGGAACGCATTGATGCATTGGTTGGAAAACGACACGGTTTTTCAACTCCAGATGACTATTTTGATACATTGGACGACGCGATCGAAGCTCGTATCCATTCAGAATCGTTTCCAAAAGAAACTGGTTATACTGCTCCTGACAAATACTTCGCTAATTTTGAAACAGAATTACACGCTTCTATTTCTGAGGACGCAATTCCTAAAAACACTGGTTTTAACACACCCGAAAAGTACTTCAGCAATTTTGAAAATGAACTTCTCGCTAAAATAAACAGTGAAGAATTCCCTAAAGAAACAGGGTTTATAAATCCGGAAAACTATTTTACTGACATAGAAGAAAACCTTATTGCAGCGGTACCAAAAGAGAGGTCTAAAAAGAAACTTCGAAACCTCGTGATTCCTTTTGTGAGCAGTGCCGCCGCCATTCTAGTACTTTATTTTGGCTTTAACAGACCTCAAGAAAACATGGAAGTCAACTTTGACGCTTTGACTGTTACCGAAATTAATGAATGGATCAAAGACGGTAATATGGATGTAAACAGTTATGATATTGCTTCGATAGACGCTACTGTTTTGAATAGCGCAAGTTTTATCTACGAGGATATTAGTGACGAAGAACTCAATGATTATTTAGACACTGTTGATCCTGAATATTTATACAATTAAGATTATGAAAAAAGCAACTTCTCTCTACCTACTTCTTTTTTTCTTGGCTACCACGATGGTTTCTGCCCAGAAAAAAGGTGGTGGCAACTATTCAAAAATACGTACACTTAAAGTAAACTTTATTTCTACTGAATTGAACTTATCTGCGGAAACTGCCGAAGTTTTTTGGCCTATTTTTAATGAATTTGAGCAAATCAATAGAAAACTGAGATCTTCAGAATTGCAAAAAATAAAAAATGAAGTAGAACGTTCAGGAGCTATCGAAGACATGAACGATACCGAAGCGCTTACTCTTGCTCATAAATTTGTTCGGATTGACGAAAAACTTCTCGAAAATAAAAAGGCGTATTTCAAGAAACTAGAAACCGTTTTGACGCCAAAACAATTGCTAAAACTTCATGTTGCTGAAATCGAATTTAACATGAAAGTTTTAAGAAGACTGAACAAACAAAAACCGAAAAAGCAATAGGAATCACGCTTACCAAATAAGAGTAGAATACTATGACTCAAGTTCCCTTAAAAAAAACATAAACAAAAAGCCACAAAAGATTTCTTTTGTGGCTTTTCTAACTAAACTAATTGGTACTACTAACTAACTTTCGTTTCTAAGCCTTAGTCCTTCGTCCTGAAGCTCAGTTAAATTTTGCATTTCTTCACTTGTCAACACATGATCCTCCGATAACAAATCGTTGGTTTCATTAGCATCCTCAACTATATGATACATTTCTTCTCGTCCGCTATCAATCTCATGGATTAATTTATAGTCGGCATTACGAACTGCATAAGAACCATTATCACCATCCCCTGGAACCTCTACATACACGAATTCACGTGTTGTCGCATTTTCATCATATAATAAATCCTTAAAGCTTTGACTGTGATGATATACTGAAGCCATGGTAACACCCGCAATCTCTGCAATGGTAGCAAACAAATCAGTCGTATTCAACAGTGCCGATTCTTCTCTTCCCAAGCGAACTCCATTTCCAGATATCACCAGTGGTACATTTACGCCTCCCTGATAGATTGATCCTTTCCCATGTTTAGTTCCAGGGTATTGATCCACTTTTTTGGGTGAACCGTTGTCTCCAATAAAAATAATCACCGTGTTTTCTCTTTCTGTTTCCGACATTCCGTTTATCAACCTACCCATTTCAAAATCCATGGCTTCCAACATTGCCAGATAATAAGGTAACGGTGCACTTTGCCCTGCTACATAGTCTGGCAAGGAACGTGATGGAGAATTGACATCTAACACGGTATTGTCGGGTCTGTGGAAAGGTGTATGTGCAGCGTTGTACGCCAACCAAATAAACCAAGGTTTTGTTTGTTCGTTCTTCCAATCTATGGCCAATTGCGTATACTGTGTAGTACTGTATACGTTCGATATGGTTTCTTCTTCATTCACTACCAAACTGTAATCCCAAAAACTACTTACGCCTCCACTAAGATTTCCCGAATAGGTGCCAACGCCCATTGTTTGAGTTGGATGTGTGGTAACAGCGCCTAAATGCCATTTTCCAAACACAGCATGTGCATAGGCATTGTTTGTTTGCTCGTCTAAATAACTATGTATGGATTTATGAGCACCACTCATCGTTCCACGAATTGGCGCCAATACCCCATTTGAAAACCCATGTTTCCCTGTTAAAATAGATGCTCGTGTAGGTGAACACAAGGCGTATGACCACAAATTATCGAACACCAATTCAGTATCCATTAAATTCGACAAAGTAGGCATAACAGGTTTGGTAGCATTTAATTCTGACGCGAAACTTGGAGTGGCATCTACCCCCATATCGTCAGCTATAATCAACAAAATATTTGGTCGATCACCTTGAACTGGTGGTTCTTCTTCATTGGGTGTTTCTACTTCATCAATCGTTTCGTCCATAGTATCTGATGAACAAGCTGAAATACTAAAAACAATTCCTAAAATAAGCATAAATCTAATGGAAAGCATCTATTTGTTCTTGAGGGGGTTCGGCAGTAAGACTTTTAAATATGAGAATGGTTTAAAACAAAACATAATTTCTTAAAATCCTCCCACTTAATCAACTGAAAATTTTGAGTATCTTTGAAAAAAAGCAACATCTATGGAGGAAATTACACTAATTTGCACTGGAGGCACCTTTGACAAACAATACAACGAACTCAACGGAAGTCTTTATTTTAAAGACACTCATCTTCATGAAATGTTAGGATTAGGACGTTCATTACTGGCTACAGAAATTATACCACTTATGATGGTAGACAGTCTGCAAATGACTTCAGAACACCGCAACACCATTGTTAAGACTTGCCAAGAAAGTAAAGGAAATAAAATTGTAATCACACATGGTACAGACACCATGGTTGAAACTGCTGCTTGGATTGCTAAACAAAATATTGCCAAAACAATTGTGCTAACAGGCGCCATGATTCCTTATCAGTTTGGCAGTTCCGATGGCCTTTTCAATTTAGGTAGTTCCCTAGCCTATGTACAAACTTTAGACCAGGGTGTTTATATTTCTATGAATGGAAAGTATTTCACATGGGACAATGTAAAAAAGAATAGAGAAAAGGGCATTTTCGAGGTCATCAATTTGCATTAATTTTAACAATCAAAAACAATTGCTACTGTCTTTTTGTTTATTTTTGCTCAAAACATTTCGCATTGAAACACTGTACGCTATTACTTTTTATTCTTTTCAACTTCGCGACCAATGCACAGTCGAAGAAAATAAAAATTATCAATTCTGAACAGACTTACAAAAATCAAATCAAGTACCCAGGTGCTATTGTTCTCAATGGAGATGTAAAAGTAAGTCATGAAGGAGTACTACTGTATTGTAATAAAGCCTTGTACTATCAATCCAAAAATCTTTTACATGCGTATGGAAACGTAAGAATCAATCAGGGAGATACACTAAGGCAGACTAGCGAGTACACAAATTATAATGGCGAAACACAAAAGGTGATTTCTTGGGGGAATGTAGTTTTGACTGACCCAAGTATGGAATTACGAACTGACACACTGCATTTCGATAGAATTACCCAGCAACTTAAGTATGATTGTTACGCCACAATTAACGATGATAGCAATCAATTGAAAAGTAAAAATGGAGTATACTCTACTGTTGAAAAAAAATTTACAGCTACTACAAATGTGGTTGTTAACAATCCCGAAAACAAACTAGAATCCAATCATTTAGATTATTTTACTGAAAGCGGACAAACTTATTTTTACGGACCTTCCACAATCACCACAAAAGAGAGTATTGCTGTAGCAAAAAAAGGGTTTTACGATACCAAAAATGGCATTTCGCGATTGATAAAAGACGCTCGCATCGATTATGACAATAGAACTATTGAAGGTGATAGTATTTACAGCGATAAAAACAAAAGCTTTGCCTCGAGTTCTGGTAATATTGTAGTGACGGATACGATTAATAATATGATACTCAAAGGAGGTTATGCCGAACTCTATAAAGACAAGGATTCTGTTTTGGTAATTAAAAGACCTGTTGCCATTTCAACGGCAGAAATAGATTCTCTTTTCATCCATGGAGACACGTTATTGATTACCGGAAGACCTGAAGAACGAATTATTAGAGCCTACCACCATGTAAAATTCTTTAAGACCGATTTACGTGGTAAATGTGACTCCCTTTATACAAATCAAAAATCGGGTATTACCAAAATGTTTAAAGCGCCTATCATTTGGTCTGGAGAAAATCAAATTACTGGAGATAGCATCCATTTAAAATCCAACAAGCTCACCAATAAATTAGATTCTCTGTTCATCAAAAAAAATGCTTTTATCATACAAAAAGATTCCGCCGGCTATAGCCAAATCAAAGGAAAAGACATGTATGGGAAATTTGTGAACAATGAATTGTCTTCACTGCTTACTAAAGGTAACGGACAAGTAATTAATTACGCCCGTGATGAACGTGGAATTCTGGTGGCTATTTTAAATATGAGTTGTAGTAACATTTTGTTTGAACTGAAAGAAAACAACATTAACACTATTAAGTTTTTACAGAAGCCAGAGGGCAAAACATATCCTCCCTCAAAGTATCCTGAAGATTTAAAACTTCTAAAAGGTTTCCTTTGGAGGGAAAAGGAAAAACCGCTAACCAAGGAAGATATTTTTATTCATGATGATGAACCTTATGTAAAAGGCTCGTTGCTTAGAGACTTCAAAGCGATGCCCAAATAACTATACTTTAGCGTGAAAGAAGATTTTTTAAAATACCAAACACAAACGACACCACATCCAATGGCCTTGGAAATAAAAAGTGCCAAAGGATCTTATATATATGATGTTCAAGACAAACAATACTTAGATTTTATTGCCGGAGTTTCGGCGAATAGCCTTGGACACAACCATCCAAAAATTAGTAAAGCCATAAAAGATCAGGTCGACCAATATACGCATGTCATGGTGTATGGCGAATTTATTCAAAAACCAGCACTTAAACTATGCAAACTACTGGCCTCACAACTACCTGCATCACTTTCTACTGTATATTTGACGAATTCTGGAACAGAGGCGACTGAAGGTGCTATGAAATTGGCCAAACGCTACACAGGTAGAAGTGAATTTGTTGCCTGTAACAATGCCTATCATGGCAACACACAAGGTGCTATGAGCCTTTGTGGAACAGAAAAGCAAAATCGCCCTTTTCGCCCTTTACTACCCGGTGTTCAATTCATTCCATTTAATGAAGAAGACGCGCTAAAAAAAATAACAAAAAACACAGCTGCCATAGTCATGGAAACTATCCAAGGAGGCGCTGGATGCATAGTTCCAACAAATAATTATTTAGCAAAAGTCAAAAAGCAATGTGAGGCTATGGGAGCGTTGCTTATCCTCGATGAAATTCAATCTGGAATTGGAAGAACCGGTACCTTATTCGGATTTCAAAACTATGGAATTACCCCAGACATTGTTATTACCGGAAAGGGGCTTGGTGGTGGTATGCCAATTGGTGCTTTTATAGCCTCTCAGCAAATGATGAGCCATTTAAAAGACAACCCTAAATTAGGACATATAACCACATTTGGAGGACATCCAGTAATTGCCGCCGCTGCTTTGGCAACACTCACGGAAATTACAAGCTCTAAGCTAATGCAGGACTGTTTGCGTAAGGAAAAGTTATTCAGATCTTTACTCGTACACCCTAAGATTAAAGAAATTAGAGGAAAGGGATTGATGTTAGCACTTATACTCGAGGACGCGGAAACAGCCTCAAACACCATCCTTAGCTGTATGGATAAAGGCCTGTTACTCTTCTGGTTACTCTACGAGCCAAAAGCGGTACGGATTACACCTCCCCTAACCATTTCCGATGAAGAAATAAAGATAGGGTGCGACCGTATTCTAGAAGTCTTAAATAGTTGATTGTTAAATATTTTTCATAAAATCTTTTTTTTAGAATTATATTAATCGTAATATTGCAATGAATAAATACAGCAACAAAATGGGATTGACCAAAACAGAAAATTTTACAGCAGAACAAAATAGTATCTCTACGGTATCAAAGGTACTAGGACACCCTGCCCGCATTGCAATACTTCAATATTTAGCACAACAACAAAGTTGTATTTGTGGCGATTTGGTTGATGAAATAGGATTGGCTCAACCAACAATTTCTCAACATTTAAAAGAATTAAAGCGTATTGGAATCATCAAAGGGACCATTGAAGGGACCAGCGTTTGTTACTGTATTGATATTACAAAATGGAATCAACTCAAAAACACATTCAATACATTTTTTGGCAGTATTGACGCCTGTAATGAAGAATGTTGTTAATTATTATTAATTTTTATTTACTATAGCATGAAACTATCAGAATTAAAAAATCATTTAGCGCAAGCGGAAAGCATCGCTTTCCAATTACCCAACGGAACTTTAGTACCTACCCACTTTCACGTTACTGAAGTTGGAAAGGTTTCTAAACATTTTATCGACTGTGGTGGCACAGTTAGAACTGAAGAAGTTGCCAATATTCAATTGTGGGAGGCGAACGATTACAACCATCGTTTACACCCAGAAAAATTGACACATATTATAGAACTCTCGGAAAAGGTGTTGCACCTAAAAGACCTAGAGATTGAAGTAGAATACCAAGGAGAGACCATTGGAAAATTTGGATTGGACTATTCAAATGGCATTTTTATGCTCACAAATACGCAAACAGCTTGTTTGGCAGAAGATGCCTGCGGTATTCCACCCCAAGAAGAAAAAAACCTTGTAAGTTCAACACCGAATGCATGCACTCCAGGTTCTGGATGCTGCTAAACTTATTCATATGACAAAGAATATATATCCTCAATTGATTCAGCAAATTGAATCTATAGATACGACAAATATCCCTGAACAAAGGCGTGAAACATTAGCGCCTTTAGTTGCTTTTATTCAAACAAAAGTAAATAATGGCGAGCAAATTCGTTTGAATTTTATCTGTACACATAATTCTAGAAGAAGCCATCTTTCCCAAGTATGGGCCCAAGTAATGGCTAGTTATTTTAAAATTAGCAATGTATATAGCTATTCAGGAGGTACTGAAAATACGGCTTTGTTCCCCGTAGTAGCGAAGACCCTCGTAAATACAGGATTTCAAATTGAAACCCTTTCCGAAGGCAACAACCCTGTCTACAGTATCAAATACGATACTAATAGTGCTCCAATTATTGGTTTCTCTAAGACCTTTGATAACCCATTCAACCCTCAATCGGGTTTTGCGGCGATTCTCATCTGTTCTTCGGCTGATGAAGGTTGTCCTTTCATAGCCGGTGCTGAAAAACGTATCCCTATTACTTTTGAAGACCCTAAAGCTTTTGACGAGTCTCCTCTGCAATTGGAGAAATACAACGAAAGAAGTATTCAAATTGCTACAGAACTTTATTTTGTATTTTCACAACTAAAAAAATAACATGAGCACTTCGATTAAAAAGTTAAGTTTTTTAGACAATTATCTAACCTTGTGGATTTTTTGTGCCATGGCACTAGGCATATCAATTGGTTATTTTATACCATCTTTTCCGGATATACTCGATCGTTTTAGCACAGGCACGACCAATATCCCAATTGCAATTGGATTGATTTTAATGATGTACCCACCATTGGCCAAGGTAAATTATGCCCTTTTGCCAAAAGTATTTCAAAATACTAAAGCACTCTTAATTTCATTGCTTTTAAATTGGATCATTGGTCCTATCCTGATGTTTTCATTGGCTATTATTTTTCTGCATGACCATCCTGATTATATGGTTGGACTTATTCTAATAGGGCTTGCTAGATGTATTGCCATGGTATTGGTATGGAACGATCTTGCTGAAGGAAGTAGTGAATACGGTGCAGGATTGGTAGCACTAAACAGTCTTTTTCAAGTTGTTTCCTATAGTTTTTATGCCTGGATTTTTATCACAATACTTCCTCCCTATTTCGGGTTTGAAGGGGCTATTGTAGATATTTCTATCAGCAGTATTGCCGAAAGTGTAGCCATTTATCTTGGAATTCCTTTTGTGGCTGGAATCGTTAGCAGAACGGTTTTAACGAAACTTAAAGGTGAAGATTGGTATATGCAAAAATACATACCAGCCATTGCTCCTATGACTTTAATTGCGCTGTTATTCACTATAGTTCTCATGTTCTCTCTAAAAGGAGCGTACATCATTGAACTCCCAATGGACATTGTATTGATTGCGATACCATTAATCATTTATTTTGTAAGTATGTTTATCATTAGTTTCTTTGTTAGTAAAGCGATGAACACGAGTTATGCAAACAATGCCGCTATTTCTTTTACCGCAACTGGTAATAATTTCGAATTGGCCATTGCAGTTGCCATTGCCGTATTCGGACTCAATTCGGGGCAAGCATTTACAGGAGTAATTGGACCACTAATCGAAGTACCGGCACTTATTCTCTTGGTAAGAGCCTCTTTTTGGCTCCGAAAAACCTATTATAAAGAATGATTTATGAGTTCGAATCTATGGAGAAAATAAAAAACAAAAAAAAAAGCGTCAATTAACTAAATAAGAGTATATTTGCATTCAAAATATTTAATAAAATGAAACAAGGAACAGTAAAGTTTTTTAATGATTCAAAAGGATTTGGATTCATTACAGACACAGAATCAAACGAAGAATTCTTCGTGCACATCTCAGGATTAGTTGATGAGATTAGAGAAGGAGACAACGTTGAATTCGATTTAAAAGAAGGTAGAAAAGGTATGAATGCAATTGATGTTAAAGTAATTTAATCACAATAGCATAACTAATAATATTATTCTTGTAAAAGGCTGTCTCATATAGACAGCCTTTTTTGTTGCTCTTATTTTCTTGCCGCATTCATTAAAAAGCTATTTGATGACAAGGCACAAAAAAACCTCTTAAAGAGGTTTTTAGTATTAGTTTGAGAATATCTCAATTGCTGTATCTTTTTTGGTCTTATAAACTTTAAACGATTTCGAGAAGTTCAATAAAAATTGAACACTCTGTTCAGAAGGGTGCAAATTTATAATAGAAATCTGCTCAGTAGTGTAGTTTTTTATCATAAGTTGTTCTTTAGTTTTTTAATAAAACGAAAAAACACAACCTTTAGTATTAATCTGTTAAAATAATTTCATTTTTTGCCACTAATTTTCTCATATTAATTAATGCATAACGCATTCTACCTAATACTGTATTGATACTAACACCCGTATTTTCTGAAATTTCTTTAAAACTCAATTCATTGTAAATACGCATCGTTAATACTTCACGCTGATCTTTAGGTAAGTCCTTAATGATATGTGTAATTTGACTGTACAATTGACTTTGTATCATTTTAGTTTCCATATTCCCACTGTCATCCCCTAAAACAGAAAAGATATCAAACTCGTCCGTTCTATTAAACTTCGGAATTCTACTCGACTTTCTATAATGGTCAATTACTAAATTATGAGCTATACGCATTACCCAAGGTAGAAACTTTCCTTCTTCGTTGTAATTACCATGTTTTAAGGTTCGAATAACTTTGATAAAGGTATCCTGAAAAATATCTTCAGTCAAAAATTTATCACCTACTTTGGAATAGATAAAACCAAATATTTTTTGTTTGTGTCTTGTTATCAATATTTCGAGAGCTCTCTCTTCTCCGTTAATATAATTTGACACTAATGTGCTGTCTGAAATGATTGAATGTTGCATACAATTCGCTTTTAAAAAATTACTCGACGAGTAATAGGGCTATTATTTTAAAAGTAATTTTATTCTATATGCAGTTGGTTTTGAAGTAAATTAACTCAGTTTGTTACTACAAATATGTACAATAAATACTTTCTAGACAACTATTTATTGTTAAAATTCTTAAAAAAACAACATATGATAGGATTCTTTAAGGTTGTTGTAGCTCTTTAGCACCTCATTAAATCAATTCTTTTTCAAAATGTTTTTTAGGAATACCGTTTCATTTAGAAGTTCAAATTAGCTATTTTTACATGTTTCATATTTATACTAAATGTCAAAAAAACTTCATTTACTAGATCCAAAAAAAAACATCCTAATTAAAGGTGCACAACTACATAATTTAAAAAATATTGATGTAGCCATTCCTAGGAATAAGCTTGTAGTTATTACAGGTTTATCGGGTTCAGGAAAGTCAAGTTTGGCTTTCGATACCTTATACGCGGAGGGACAACGAAGATATGTAGAAAGTCTGTCTTCCTATGCAAGGCAATTTTTAGGTAAGCTACACAAACCTAAAGTCGATTACATTAAAGGAATTGCACCGGCCATTGCTATTGAACAAAAAGTAAATTCTACAAATCCTAGATCTACCGTTGGTACTTCCACTGAGATTTTTGATTACCTAAAATTACTGTTCGCTAGGATTGGAAAAACCTACTCGCCTATTTCGAATAATGAAGTTAAAAAACATTCGGTTACAGATGTAGTGCAATGTGTTAAAGCGTATGAAATAGGTACTAAGTTGTTACTATTAGCACCTATCGTATTCGACAAGGACAAAAAACCTTCAGTTGTAATCAATTTGCTTTCACAACAAGGCTACTCAAGAGTAAAAATCAATGGAAACACGGAAAGAATAGACGAAAGTTTTCAAAAAAAATATTCCGATAAAGATTTAGCTAACGCAGCTGAGCAAAAGGATTTTGATTTAGTTGTCGATAGAATTGTTGTACGAGAAGAAGAAGATTTCTATAACCGACTGGGAGATGCCGTACAAACTGCATTTTTCGAAGGCAAAGGAATATGTTCTATTGAACAAATAAGTTCGGGTACTAAAATTGAATTCAGTAATAAGTTTGAACTAGACGGAATGTCTTTTTACGAACCTAATACGCATTTCTTCAGTTTTAACAATCCCTATGGCGCATGTCCTAAATGTGAAGGATATGGAAGTACCATAGGTATCGACGATGAATTGGTAATTCCCAATACAGCATTATCTATCTATGAAGATGCCATTGCTCCGTGGAAAACAGACTCTTTTTTAAAACACAAAGAGCAACTTATTGATCATGCCTACAAATACGACATCCCTATTCACAAACCCTGGTTTGAACTTTCAGCTACGCAAAAGGCGATGGTTTGGGAAGGAACTGAATCGTTTATAGGTTTGAACGAATTCTTTGATTTTGTAGAAAAGAAAGCCTACAAAATTCAATTTCGAGTTATGCTGTCTAGATATAGAGGTAGAAGTACTTGTAAAAGTTGTCATGGAAAGCGGTTGCGCAAAGAAACTGATTATGTAAAAATTGACAATCACAACATTTCCGATTTGGTAGAAATCCCTATCGATGAATTGGCCTTGTTTTTTAAAAACTTAAAGATCGACAAAAACGACACAGCCATTGCAAAACGACTGCTTGTAGAAATTGAAAATCGATTGTCGTTCCTAAATAATGTTGGACTGAGCTATCTTACTCTAAACAGAACTTCAAATACGCTTTCTGGAGGTGAAAGTCAGCGTATCAATTTAGCTACTTCATTGGGAAGTAGTTTGGTGGGCTCTATGTATATTTTGGATGAACCCAGTATTGGGTTGCACCCCAAAGATACCGAACGCCTAATTGCTGTGCTGAAAACTTTGCAAAAACTCGGCAATACTGTAATCGTTGTGGAACATGATGAAGATATCATGAAGGAGGCAGATTATATTATTGACATAGGTCCCGAGGCGGGTACGAACGGGGGGGAAATTGTAGCTGAAGGCGATTATGACACCATTCTAAAATCGAACTCCTTAACCTCCAGATACCTGAACTCAGATCTCCAAATTGACATTCCGAAAAACAGAAGAACTTCTAAAAAATTCATACATATCAAAGGTGCTCGTGAAAACAACCTTAAAAACATCGATGTGAGTATCCCATTAAATACCTTAACAGTAATTACAGGAGTTTCTGGTAGTGGGAAAAGTACTTTAGTCAAAAAAATAGTGTACCCAGCACTACAAAAAAGAATGTTAGGACATGGAGATAAAATGGGAGAATTCACAAGCCTATCCGGTGATTTCGAAACCTTAAAAAATGTTGAATTTATAGATCAAAACCCCATAGGTAGGTCTTCTCGTTCAAATCCTGTAACTTATATCAAAGCATATGACGACATTAGAAGTCTCTTTGCCAACGAAAGTCTCTCCAAAGCGAGAAATTACAAGCCTAAACACTTTTCGTTTAATGTGGAAGGTGGTCGTTGTGAAAAATGTAAAGGAGAAGGCGAAGTCACTATTGAAATGCAGTTTATGGCAGATGTGCATTTAGAATGTGACGAGTGTCATGGTAAACGTTTTAAGAAAGAGGTGCTAGAAATAAAGTTTCAAAACAAAACCATCGATGACATTTTAAATCTTACCATCTCAGATGCCATTGCTTTTTTCGATGATCATCATAAAACAAAAATTGTTCAAAAACTAAAACCCCTACTCGATGTAGGTTTAGGCTATGTGCAACTCGGACAATCTTCTTCTACACTTTCTGGAGGAGAGGCGCAGCGCATAAAACTTGCATCTTTTTTGGTAAAAGGAACCACAAAGGATAAAACCTTATTTATTTTTGACGAACCTACTACAGGATTGCATTTTCACGATATAAAAAAACTATTAAACTCTTTGCAAGCGCTAATTCAAAAAGGGCATTCTATTGTACTCATTGAACACAATATTGATTTGATTAAATGTGCTGATTACCTTATAGATCTTGGGCCTGAAGGCGGAAAAAATGGTGGAAACCTATTATTTCATGGAACTCCAGAAGCTATGATAAAAAACAAAGATTCTGTGACAGCACGGTTTTTAAAAGAAAAACTATAACACAAAAAAAAGACCTTTCGTTAAAGATGAAAGGTCTTTTTTACTATATAATACTTTGACTTACCTCGAATAATTCGGAGCTTCTTTTGTAATGGTTACATCATGAGGGTGACTTTCTGCAATTCCTGAAGAAGTAATTTTCACAAAACTAGAATTGTTCTTTTGACCCTCAATCGTGGCAGAACCACAATACCCCATTCCTGCACGCAAACCTCCAATAAATTGATGCATAGTAGCATACAATTCTCCTTTATAGGGTACACGTCCTTCAATTCCTTCCGGAACTAATTTTAAATTATTATCTTCTTTTCCTTGGAAGTATCGATCTTTAGAACCGTCTTTCATGGCAGAAACAGAACCCATTCCTCTATACGACTTAAAACGTCTTCCGTTAAAAATAATCACCTCACCTGGTGCCTCTTTTGTTCCTGCTAGTAAGGATCCCAACATGATAGAATCTGCACCAGCTGCAATTGCCTTGGGTATATCTCCCGTGTAACGAATCCCACCGTCAGCAATTACTGGAACACCTGTTCCTTTCAAAGCTTCAGCTACATTCATTACTGCAGAAAGTTGAGGGTATCCAACGCCTGCAACAACTCTAGTTGTACAAATAGAACCTGGACCAATTCCAACCTTTACAGCATCAGCTCCAGCAGCAACTAAATCTTTTGCAGCTTGTTCAGTAACGATATTCCCAGCAACAACATCCAATTCAGGATAAGCTGCTTTTACTTCTTTTAATTTGTTTAAAATATTTACAGAATGCCCATGCGCAGAATCCAATACAACTGCATCTACACCTTCTGCAACCAAGGCAGCAACGCGATCCAAACAATCAGCAGTAACACCAATAGCTGCAGCTACTCGTAAACGTCCATAACTATCTTTATTGGCCTCTGGGTTTTCTCTTACTTTAATTATGTCTCTAAAAGTAATCAAGCCAACTAATTTATTATCTGCATTCACAACTGGTAGCTTTTCTACTTTATTTTCTTGCAAAATTACTTCAGCCTCCTTTAAAGAAGTGCCTTCTTTTACAGTAACGAGGTTCTCAGAAGTCATGATTGAAGAGATCAAACGAGCATCATCTGTTTCAAATCGCAAATCTCGATTGGTTACAATCCCTACCAATTCATTGGAGTCATTGGTTACAGGAATCCCACCAATTTTATATTCAGCCATGCTATTTTTAGCGTCTAAAACTGTAGCATTTGCGCCAATTGTTACGGGCTCTAAAATCATACCGGCTTCAGAACGCTTTACCTTTTTCACTTCTAATGCTTGTTCAGCAATTGACATATTTTTATGCAATACACCAATACCTCCCTCACGTGCCATAGCAATAGCCATAGAGGATTCAGTAACAGTATCCATCGCTGCGGATACAATTGGAGTATTTAATGAAATATTTTTAGTGAATTTTGTTCTGATGCTTACGTCAGCTGGTAAAACCTCTGAGTAAGCTGGAACCAAAAGGACATCGTCATAAGTCAATCCTTCCATTAATATTTTTGAAGTAGCCATGTGCAAATAAATTTAACATTTAATTGCGTGCAAATATACGTTTTTTATTCCGTTATACGATTCGAATTACAAAGTAATTATTTTGATGGATTTCTGATTAACAACCTACATTATGATAAGTTATTTCTATCCTTTGCTTTTCCTTCTGTACACTTTGATTTACAGCTACCTACTACATGACAATCATGCCTTTATATATTGCGAAATGACACTGAGAGGTGATTCGTATTATCTGTAGCTGAAAAAATAAAATACGCCCCCAACAAAATGAATATTAAAATTATGAAGAAATCAAAGCGTATCTTAAGATTCTTATGAGAAGGGTTGAATACAGTAAACAGCTATCTACAAAAGATTTACTCCTTTTTGGAAGCTCCCTCATCCTTTCTGTACATTTCTATATACAACGCTTCCACCTTGCTTTTTGCCCAATTGGTACGTCTTAAAAAGGTGAGACTTGAGCCTATGCTTGGATTGTTACGAAAACAACCAATTTTAATCTTATGTCCTAAGTGTTCCCAACCATAATAGGACACCAATTCTTTTAAAATTTGTTCTAGTTTTTTTCCGTGAATTGGATTGTTCGGTTGTTGCTCCATAAAATATTCTAAAAATATTTGATTGTTTTTGTATGGCAGCAAAGATAGTTCATTTACTTTTGTAGGAAACAAAATATCAGGACATGACCGCTGAAAAAATCCTTTCCGAACTTATCTCATTCGCTGTGCTTGGTGGTGAAAGTAATTTAAGTATCATCCATTGGATACAAAACTATATAGAATCTTTTGGAGTTGATACGGTTTTAGTTCCCAACAAGATAGGAAATAAAGCCTCCCTCCATTGTAGGTTTGGACCGGCTGTTGACGGAGGTACTATATTATCAGGTCATACCGATGTTGTTCCGGTTGAAGGACAAGATTGGGAAACAGACCCATTTGTGCTTACGGATAAGAACGACGGAAAATTATACGGTCGTGGTTCTTGTGACATGAAAGGCTATGTTGCTTGCTGCTTGTCCTTAGTTTCAAAATTGAGTAAGGCTGACCTAAAAACGCCTATTTATTTTGCGTTTTCTTATGATGAAGAAATTGGTTGTTTAGCGGCTCCCGAATTGATTGAACATTTAAAGAATTATTACTCAGAAGCTCCGAAATTTGCGCTTATTGGTGAACCTTCGTTAATGCAACCAATTGTAGGACATAAAGGAATCTGTTTGTTTAGAACCACCGTAAATGGATCTGCCGGACATAGCAGTGGTATTCGAAAAGAGGTGAGCGCCATTCACGAGTCGGCCCGTTTAATTTTATGGCTTGAAGGAAAAATGAATGCCTTGGTGGCCTCTGGAAGTATTGACAATAGATTTACCCCACCTCATAGTTCTATTCATATTGGAATGATTGAGGGCGGAATTGCCCCTAATGTAATTGCAGACCAAGCGAGTTTTTCCTGGGATGCCCGCGTCATACCAAAAGATAGTTTGACTACTATTCTTTCAGATTTCACAGACTTTTGTAAAGAAAGAGAAGTTATTTTGCAAAAAGTATTTCCAAATTTCAACATTAAAACTGAAAGTCTTCACCCCCCTGTACCCCCATTAGATACAGAAGAAAATCAAGAGATTGTTAGCCTCCTAAAAAAAATTGGTCCAAGAACAACTACAGGGACTGTTGCCTATGCTGCCGAAGCAGGTCAATTTGCAGCGGCGGGTATCGAAAGTATTATTTGTGGTCCTGGTTCTATAGACCAGGCGCATAGAGCTAATGAGTTTATTGAAAAAGACGAATTGAACAAGTGCATTGCTATGCTAGATAAACTTATAATCGTACATTCAAATTTAAATTAATCTATGACCGTAACTGAATTTAGAAATGATTATGTCCTAGGCTTTGGACTCGATAAAACCAGTAGAGCGAAAAAGTTTCGTTTAGTGGTTTTATACAGGGAAAGCATGAATATTGCCAATGAAGTTATTGAGAATGAGAAAAACACTTGTTTTAAACAGTTTATGGAAGGTAAAGACCTCAACAAAGCTATTTTAAAATTTAAGACAGATGCTATTGAAGAACTTCTAAACCATTATAAGGTTGTTGACTATAATTTATCTGAATCTGAAATAAACAAGTATTTTGAGTAAGGAAGACCATCACCACCATCATGATCATGATGACGGAAAAGTCATGACTATTGAAGCGTACAACAAGACAAACCTAATGCTATTTAACATCAAAGAATTAAAGACAACAGATACTGCTGTTTGTACTTTAACCTCAATAGATAGGATTACTTTTTTGGCGAATGGAATAGAACACCACGAATGCAAAGTTACTTTGTTAGCAGATGCTTATTATCAAGAACTAGTCAAGCGAAATTTGATTGCCCATTTTTTCGAAAAAATTGAAATAGAACCCTTTGATGCTTTAGATGCTAGTATAAATATTGATTTTCTTTTCGAATAATTTTATTTATTATTTAAATTTATTCTAAATAACTAAAGAATCTAGAAGAGGAATTGTAAATTTGCAGTATGGACTACAAGGCTATACTTGCGTTTTTAAATGATGGGATTGAACTGGTGTTAGGTTATATAAACTCTCCAAGTAAAAGAACCTATTATCTCTATTTACTAAGTTCTCTATTACTTACTTTGTACGTTTATGTTCGAACCAAACGTAAAGAGTCGTTTGTTAGTTTTGTCTTAAACAGAAAAGTATGGTTGAGTCGCTCTGCATGTATCGATTATGGTCTTATTGCATTCAATAGTTTTTTCAAATTACTATTGATTGCTCCCTTCTTGCTCTTCGGTTTAAAATTGGCTTTCAACACAAATGACTTTTTATTGGCCCAGTTTGGTTATGCTAGTTTTAGTTTAAGTACAACAGAAACTTTAGTGCTATATACTATTAGTTTATCCATCCTTAATGACTTTATGACGTATATTGTTCATTGGTTATATCATAAAGTTCCTTTGTTATGGGAATTCCATAAAATTCACCATTCGGCAACAACGATGAATCCTTTTACTCAATACAGGTTACACCCAATTGAATTGCTAATTAATAACATGAAGGGAATTCTAGTATTTGGAATAACTACCGGTGTATTCGATTATTTATCTGAACATCAAATAAGTAAATGGACGTATTTGGGCGTAAATGTGTTTAGTTTTATCTTTTATAGTTGGGGTGCGAACCTCAGACATTCACATGTAAAATTAAAGTATTTTAATTTCCTTGAGTATATCTTTATTAGTCCAGTACAGCATCAAGTACATCACAGTGACAATCCAGAACATTACGACAAAAACCTAGGCTCTCGTTTGGCGATTTGGGATTGGCTATTTGGCACCTTAGTTCGATCAAGACAAGTTGAAAACGTCACTTTCGGATTAGGTCAGAAAGACAATAAAAACTACAGTTCTTTCATGAAAAATTTATGGATGCCGTTTCAAAATATTTTCAAACTATTCACTAAGAAATAAAAAAGCCATCTGAACATTCAGATGGCTTTTCGTTTTAGGGATCTTTGTCTTATTGTCTTAGCGTTTTTACCCAGGCAATTAGCAATGCTTTGTCTTCTTCAGACAATTTAGCTTCTCCATGTAAACTGGTATAGGATGTCAGCGGCATTTCACCTTCTTCCACTTCTTCGTAAAATTCTTCTAATTTATGATCTGCTTTCTTTTTAGAGTAATCTCCCCAATTAGAAAAATCTAGATGTTCTCTACCCTCTTCTATATGATGCCCTATCCACCAAGAAACTGGTGCTATGTTCGTATACCAAGGATAGTTTGTTTGGTTTGAATGACAGTCATAACAAGACGTTTTTATAATGGTAGCTACCTTTACAGGGGGATTTGTTACACTCACAAAATCTTTCGATTCATTTACAGGCGTTGTCGTTTTATCAATTCCAAAAAACTGGATTATTACAAGTAATGCCACTAATATTTTCAGAACTGTTTTCTTATTAATTTTCATACTACTATGTTTGGTTATAATTTAAATTCAAAAGTAAAATAATAACCTCTTGGATCGGAAGTTATAATTCCTGGCCCAGGATATCCTGTTGCCCTTCTGGTAAAATACGTGTTATTCAATACATTGGTTACACCTGTTTCTACTTTTATTTTTTTGTAAACATACGAAAAAGAAAGGTCTAAAATATCATACGCGGGAATGGCACCTTCCACCGTAGTTGCATTGTTTGGATCATAGGGTGCATTGGTTACATCTGTAAATTGTTCAGAAAGATAGGTATACTGTGCACTCATCATCAGATTTTTATATCCAAAACCTAGACCCGTTTTAAGATTGACCAACGGGACGAATTCTACTTTTTTCCCTTCTACCCCATTAAATTCTGAACTTAAGTATTCTGAATTGGTAAAGGCAGTATTCAAAAACACATTGCTTCGGACATGCTTGTTGCCTTCCCAAAAAACATTTTTCAAATTGAAATCGAACAACGACTCAACGCCATATATGATGGCATCTCCCACATTATCTCGCAACAACGCATCTTGCCTGTCCTGATAAAACGTTCCAATTTTTCCTTGATACAGCAACCCAAATATACTCGCATCATAGGATAGATTTTTTCCAAACTTACCTCTCACGCCTATATCACTTGTATACCCTTTTTCATCATGAATATCAGGAGATACTGTGTAGGTTGGACTGTTTACTCGTATGTCACTAAAGGTTACAGACCTGTAATTCTGAGATACGTTTCCATACAATTCAAAATAATTATCAGGTTTGTAGCTTGCACCAATTCCAAGCAACAAGATTGTTCTTTCAAGCGTTTTATTATCGTCTACAAACACGCCTTCGGTACTGTTAAAATATTGCCCATCTGAAGTTGTCTTGATATATTCGAAACGGACTCCAGGCGTGACAGAAAAACGATCCGATATATTAAAAATATTTTCTCCAAAAACTGCCGTATTAAAATTAGGATACTTAAAACTCGATTGGTTTGGATACTCAGGGTAACGGTCTGAATAAAAGGTAAAATCGGCATCCGCATCTTTGCTTCCAGGACCCTGCATAGATGTATTGTTAGCATTGTACACTTTGGTCCCTATCAAAAAGACTGAGGCTCTTTCACCAATATCGTAATGTGACAATAAACGTGCTTCTGCTCCCCAGTTTTTAAATTCACCAACTAACAAGTCTCTTTCATGAATAAAATTACCATCCATGTCTTGTTCATCGACATCTTTAAAAGGGTTTGGTTCTGTAAAGTTGTTATTAACGATAAAACCAATGGCCTTCCTGTTAGCATTCAGCCCAAAAACATTCAAACTAAAATCTGTCCTTTCCGAAAACGCATGTTCAAGTTTAAGGCTGTACAAATTCCAATTGACAGCAAACCAATTTCTTGTTCTGTGACTTTGTTTCGGATTTTCTAAAAACTGAACATCTGACAATCCACCAGATTGTTTTGCCAAATATTGCATATAGGTGGTTTCAAAAGAAATTTTTGTCTTTTTATTGAATTGATACCCAAAATGGGCAAATGCATTATGTGAATCGAAATGTGCATTGGCTCTATATCCATCTCCACGTTTAAAGTTATAATATGCATAATAACTAAACTTTCCTGTCGTTCCACTAAGGCTAGTGAAATTTGAATACAAACCAAAAGACCCCACCGTATTTCTAGAAACCAATTCTATTTCTTTATGAGTAACTGGTTTTTTCATTTTAAAATTGATCAATCCACCAAATTGAGTTCCGTATTGTAGCGATGCTGCTCCACGAACAATTTGTATTTCTGACAACGCTTCTGAGGCTGGTGTATAATAACTCTCTGGATACCCTAGTACATCGGCGCTTATATCATAACCGTTTTGTCTTGTATTAAAATTTGCGGTTCTATTAGGGTCTAAACCACGACCTCCAACACTCAACTGCAAACCTCCGTCTCCAGCATCAAAAATATTTAAACCTACCACCTGCGCCATCACTTGGCGCGCATTGTTAGCTGCTAAGTTTCCAACTATCTGATCTACAAGAACAACTTCTGTTTTCTTACCTGCATAAATGGCGGTACCTTCAACAGGTCGTAGTCTTTTTAAATTGAATATTTCTTTCTTTTGATTGTCAATTTCAACTTCACTTAGCACTTCTCCGTATGGCACCAAATCGAAAGCAATTTCTGTAGTTGAAGCGCCAATATCACATTGTGTTTCCAAAATGGTATATTCAAAAGAAAAAATAACGAAATAATTTTTACCTTCAGTAACCCCCTCTACAATAACCTCTCCTTTGTTATTTGTAACTCCCAACTCTTTTCCTGACGAAAGAAATACCTGTGCACCTTTCACAGCAGCCCCTGTTTCTTTATCTTTTACAACTACTTTGATAGGATGCGTAGGTGCAAATGCATGACTTCTTGTGAAGCAGCAACATAAAATGATAAAAAGACTTATGAATTGTTTCATGTGTTTACTCAAAAAAAGTTCAGAAATACATGCTTCTGAACTTTTTAAAATTTTATTAGCTATTAATCCCCATCAGAATCGTTATAATCTGCTTTAATTCCAAGAGCAGAGATCATATTGGTTTTTAATACTTCTATTATTTTGTGAATTTTATCTCTAGTAACTTTATACTTTTCTCTATCGTTTTGCATCCCTAGGTAAAAATTTGCATCTAAGGTTTCTGCTTGGGTCATTGCTGCATCATAGCGTTCATTTATCACGGCACTCAAGAGTTTGCCCCCAGCTTCTATTTGCAACTCATCTAAATAAGATTTTAGACTTTCACCTTCCGTATCGCTATTTACATGTTTTCCATTGAATAAATCCTGAGAAGCTTGAATAGACGCGATTAACAATGTTTTTGAAATATCTTGTTTGTAAACTGCCTCTACTTTTTCAGGAGCGATTACAGGTGGTTGCCCAAAGAAATCGATAGGGATTCCAATTTTCGCAACTCTTGTTACTTTTTCTATATTGAAAATCATATCATTGGTAAGTTTATCCAAAGATGCTGTTGAGGAAGCACAATCGTTTGAAATAAAGATATCTCTGTAACTTCCTTTCCAATCTGATAAAATCTCGTTTCCCATAGAAAGCAAACGCTCAGAAACATCAGACAGGTATGTTTTGTAATTCGCGGCATTCCCGTTTGTAGCATACACAGCAATAATTTCAGCATCTGTAGTTCCCACTCCATTCAAAAGATAATCTACAGCCGGAAAACCTTGTGCATCTAAATTTGTTGACAAGGACAAGTCGTAATTTCCTGTGGAAATATTAGATTCCACAAGAACTGTATTTACAGGAAATGTATTGGTATAGTCACGCATGTTTTTAAGCTCTGCCTGTCCAATTTCATAAATAGAAACATTTTGCCAAACTGTGTAGGCAGTTATCCAAGCGGTTCTTACCACTTCTAAATTTTGAATATCGGGGGTTGCAACAAATGTAGCAACGGCCGTTTTATAGCTTGACAATTCGTCAACATATAACTCATAAGATGGAATGATGATATTATCAGCCCAGTTTGTCAACAAAGCACCACGATCAAAGGCATCATTTGTACAATCTTCCACCGCAGAATCGCTCTTGCAAGAGGCAAAAAAACAAGTCAAAACAAAAAGGTAAATACTGTATCTCATCCTATGTTTTATTATCAATTAAGAATTTGCAAATTTACGAAAAGTGATTGTCTTAGAATCGAAGACAATCACTTTTATTTTAATGTTACTATTCAGCTGCTTGCGCCGTTGAAAAATCGAACTTTGAAGCGATATTATTTGAAACTTGATCCAAAACTGTCCCGTCTGTCAAATCCCAAAATCCATCACCAGCTTCAAGCTGAGCAATCAATGCATCTACTTCAGAAGCACTTAAATAAGGTGCATCCGTCTCAGGGTTTCTTGTAAATTGTAAGCTATACACAAAACCATAACCTTCTGACAAGTCATGAAATGCTGTTGTAAAATCTTGATCTGCCAATGCTCTTTTTCCGGCTTGTAAATAATAAACAGCACGCACACCAATCACTTTAGAAATTTGGTACTGCAATACGGTAATTGCGTCGTTCAATGCGTCATAATCCTGTGCTACCAAAGCCGCTCGTCCAATTTTAAAAGCTTTAAAAATTTGTTCTTGAATTCCTGCAAAATCTACATCACCATTAACTCTTGTAATGTACTTAAACAAAAAGGCATCGCCTTCATAATCAATTGGACTTTCAAAATCCACAGTAGGATCACCGTATACATATCCATAAGCCTCATCAAAATAATGCTCTAATTTGGTATAGTTTTTACCGGACTCTAAAGTACCAGCCTCATGAGCTGCTCTGTATGCCGAATTGGACAGACGTTGAGATCCTAAGTAATTGTTCAATACCTGATCTACAATCAAAGAACCGATAGATCCTTTGGCGAAGGCTTGATTGTACTCCAACCCTTTTGGGTTTACATATCTAGTTTTTGAACCATTCGTTATATATCCTGGTGCTCCAGGAGAGGCCATATTTGTTTTATTTGCAACAACCTCTATAGCATTCTTTGAAATATACCCCGAAAACACCTCTTTTACTGCATCTGCTGCAATAATATCTGTATCAAACAAATCGTCTGAAGCTGCAATTTTACTTTTTACACTTTTGTTTGAATCGTTTAACTCGGTAGTTGAAAAATCCTGAGCACCTGCTTGATGGTCAAAAGCTGCTTCAATCTGCGTAGAAGTTTTACCTGCATCCACTCCAAAATAGCCCAAAATTTCTTTATTCATTAATAAACGGGTGGTTTGACCACTAAAGCTTACCGTTGTTTCGGAATTTCTCTCGAATATATAGGTAGACGGAACAGAAAAATCAGTTTCAATAGCATTTGCATCTTTAATGAATTCTTCAATTTTTATATCGTCAGAACTATCGTTCTCACAGGACGGCATAAGTAAAAGGGTAGTTGCCAATAGTACTGCGTTTAATGCTCTTATTTTCATTTCTTTTTTTATTTAGATTAATTATAAATAGTTGTTTTATTGCTGCAAAGATACACAACAATACGAAGTGACAAAACTTATTTAGAATAAATTTAAATAAAGATTTTGAATATTTTTTTAAGACGATACAAAAACCTGCAAGGCAGCATTATAAGCACTCTCAAAAGACAGAGGCCGAGTATTAGTTTCTACTTGTAGGTGCGTAAAATAAGAGAGTAATTTTTCAGTTGGCATGTTCCCTACCAACTCATCTTTAGCCATTGGACAACCTCCATATCCCTTAATAGCACCATCAAACCGAAGACACCCAGCATGAAACGCAGCAGCTATTTTTGGTTGCCAGTTGTCATATACGGTATGTAAATGTGCGCCAAACTCAATTTTCGGATAGCTTGGGATTAAATTTGTAAAGAGATAATCAATTTGTTCTGGGCTAGCACTACCTATAGTATCAGACAATGATAATATCCGAACCCCCATTTTAGACAAACGTTCTGTCCATTTGGCGACTATATCAACATTCCAAGGATCTCCGTATGGATTACCAAAGCCCATAGATAAATAGGTAACTACTTCTTTGTTTGCCTTATGTGCAATGTCTATGATTTCTTCTAATACAGTAATAGATTGTGCAATGGTTTTATGCGTATTTCGCATTTGAAAGTTCTCTGAAATCGAAAAAGGAAAGCCTAAATATGAAATTTCCTCGAAACTAATCGCTTGTTGTGCACCTCTTACATTCGCCACAATAGCCAATAATTTGCTATTGGTTTCCGACAAATCCAACTGCGACAAAACATCAGCTGTATCTCTCATTTGAGGAATGGCTTTAGGTGAAACAAAGCTTCCAAAATCAATCGTATCAAACCCCACACCTAACAGTGCATTTATGTACTTTGCTTTGTACGCTGCTGGAATGAATGTTTTTAATCCCTGCATGGCATCACGCGGGCACTCGATAATTTTCACAAAGGGTTTGCTTATTGTATCCAAAAAACACTGATTATTTGTTATTCACACCTATTACAAGAATACGATCGTTACAAATGTACTGCTAAGATTTTGATGAAAAAAGGCATTCAAAAAACAAATATCACTAAAAGACACCTACCAAATTAAAGTTTAGGACAACGTTTGCAGTTGGTTTTCCCACTTTTTTTATATTTCTTACAACATTTGTTTTTCTTCTTTTTGTCACAAGAAGAGGAACAATCAACGCTTGCCACCATACAAGGCGAAACAAATAATGGACTCATACTAAGTGTTCTTATTTAGAATAAATAAAAACAAAGGTATTAAAAATATCCGTTCCTAGAAATTTATGGAACATAAATCCATATTTTACTCAGCTGCAGTAATCGAAGCAATGTCTCTATCAAAGAGATAATGTCCCGTTTTATCATTTCCAATAATATTCAATTTATCAAGTAAATCACGGGCTACAGATTCTTCTTCAAGTTGTTCAGTTACATACCATTGCATAAAATTATGCACGTTGTAATTTTTGTTTTCTAAACAAACGTAAATTATTTTATGAATTTGTTCCGTGACAAACATTTCACTTTTTAAGAAGGTCTCAAACAAAGTATTCAACGAATCAAAATCGGATGACGGTTCATCTAGTTGCGGAATTACAGCCTTTCCTCCCCTTTCATTTACAAACTTAACCAATTTGATCATGTGTGCTCTCTCTTCTTCTGACTGTGCGTAAAAAAAATTGGCAACTCCACTAAAGCCCGTATTCTCTGCCCAAGAAGCCATAGACATATATTGCATAGAAGCATTTGCTTCGTATTTTATTTGATCGTTTAATAAATCTTGAATTTCCGCTATCATATCTTTTTAGGTTTTACTCAAAGCTAATAAAAGATTATTTAGAAATGAAATAATTTTGAAACTTCTTCAAACGAAAAAAGACTTAGACTCTCTTCAGTTCTTTAGTATAGCTTTATTTATCTTTTTGATAAGTCCGGGACCTTCATAAATAAAACCTGTATAAATTTGAACAAGGTCTGCCCCTGCTGCCAATTTCTCTAAGGCATCTTCTGCAGAATGGATACCTCCTACACCTATAATCGGAAATGATTTGTTTGAATTGTCTGCTAAATACTTGATAGTTTCCGTACTACGCTCTTTGATTGGTTTTCCACTTAAGCCTCCATTTCCAATACTTTCTAATTGCGCTTCTGATGCTTTAAGTCCTTCTCTATTTGTGGAAGTATTAGATGCGATAACTCCATCTATTTTTGTTTCCGCTACCAATTCTATAATTTCATCTAATTGTTGATTGTTAAGATCTGGTGCAATTTTCAACAGTATGGGGCGTTGCACAGACTCTGCATTGTTCAATTTTTGAACGGCTGCAATTAATTCAAGCAAATAATCTTTGTCTTGAAGTTTGGCATGACTTCCAACATTTGGACAACTTACATTTAGTACAAAATAATCTACATATGGGTGCAATTCTTTGAATACTTGACAGTAATCTTCAGTATATTGCGCTGTGGGAATTGCCGTGTTTTTACCAATATTCCCTCCTATAATAAGTTTACCCTTATTTGATTTTAGGTTTTTTACGATTTCTTCAACTCCCAAATTATTAAATCCCATTCGGTTGATGATTCCTTGATCGTCTTTTAAACGAAATAACCTTTTCTTCGGGTTTCCTTCTTGTCCAAGTGGCGTAACGGTTCCAATTTCTATAAAGCCGAATCCAAAATCTGCTAATTCATTAAACAATACAGCGTTTTTATCAAATCCTGCTGCCAGGCCTACCGGGTTTTTAAAGTTTAAACCAAATAATTTTCTTTCTAAATTCGGATTGTTCACACCAAACATAGTTCTAACTAGCACAGAGAATCCTGGAATTTTCGAAACTTTTTTTATCAGTGAAAATGTAAAATAGTGAACTTTTTCTGGATCGAATTGAAAGAGCAGTGGTCTTATAATTGCTTTGTACATTGTAAAGGTTGTTTTGACGTATTTAAAGCTGTGCAAATTTACGAAAAAAGGATGGATTAAAAGACTTCTTTCGAGATTAGAGAAAGGCCTGAATAAATGGATATAAAAAAACCTTTTTATCTAATTGATAAAAAGGTTTTTTAAAGCTATTTCTTATAACTATCGTAGCACAGCTCCCAAATTTTTTTCAAAAGTTGCTTTTAGTTTTTGCATTATTTTTTCTATTTGCTTTTCATTCAACGTTTTATCCTCGTCTTGCAACAAGAAACTAACTGCATATGATTTTTTGTTAGCCGGTAATTTATCACCTTCATACACATCAAACAAATCAACATCTTTTAACAACTTTCTCTCAGACTGAAAAGACAAGTTATAGATTTCGTTAAAGTTTATGTTACTGTCTAGTAGTAGGGACAAATCCCTTTTTACAACTGGGAATTTAGGCAGAGAACTTAGTTTGATGTTTTTTTGAGTTGCAATTTTTAAAACATTGTCCCAATTAAAATCCACATATATTACATCTTGTTTGATGCCAAACTCTTTGAGAATTTCTTGTTTTACAACACCAAAATCTGCCAATTTTACTTTTCCAAAACTAAAAGTTACACCTTCAGAGAACACATCGTTTTTTGTTGGTGTTGTTTTTATATTACTCGACGACAAACGTTGTAATAGCGATGTTACTACCCCTTTTACATAAAAGAAATCTGAAGTATTATTGGTTTTTAACCAAGTATCTTTCGACCTGTTTCCAGAAACAAACAATGCCAAGTGTTTTAACTCTTCATAGTTTTCTTGGAATTTGTGATACGTTTTCCCAAATTCAAAAAACTGCAAGTTGCTATTTTTTCTATTGATATTGTACGCTACGGACTCTAAGCCACTAAACAACATGGATTGTCTCATCACTGCCAAATCACTACTCAATGGATTCAACATGGCTACGTTGTTTTCAGCTTGCAGCGTCTCTAATTTTTCAATATAATCTGCTTTTGTCAATGAATTAGACATGATTTCGTTAAAACCGAGCGCATTCAATTGATCAGCAATTGTATTTTCAACTTTTACTCCGTTGTAACTAGAGAAAGAAATGGAACTATTTAATTTATGAGAAAATTGAATATTATTGTATCCATACACACGTAAAATTTCTTCAACGATATCTGCTTCTCTTCTTACATCTACTCGATATGAAGGTACTAGCAATCCTAATCCTCCTTCGGTTTCACTATTTATTTTTATCTCTAACGAGGCCAAAATATTCTTAATGGTATCGTTTGGCAATCTTTCCCCAATCAATCTGGCTACGTTATCATAGGATAGCACCAATTCAAAATCTTCGACTTTTTCGGGGTACAAATCTACGATGTCCGACGCAATTGTTCCACCTGCTATCTCAGTAATCAGTAATGCTGCCCTTTTGAGTGCGTATTTGGTAAAATTAGGATCAATTCCTCTTTCGAATCTGAAGGAAGCATCTGTGTTTAAAGCGTGTCGTTTCGCCGATTTACGAACTGATACAGGATTGAAATAAGCGCTTTCTAAAAAGATTGCATTGGTTTCTTGACTTACTCCTGAGTCTTCTCCTCCAAATACACCTGCAATACAAAGTGGATTCGAATCAGCATCACAAATCATAAGATCTTCAGCACTCAATTCGCGTTCTACCCCATCTAAAGTGGTAAATTTTGTTCCTTCTGCTAGGTTCTTTACTAAAATTTTATTGCCTTTTACTTTCCCAGCATCAAAAGCATGTAATGGTTGTCCCAATTCATGCAATACATAATTGGTTATGTCTACTATGTTATTTATTGGAGTAAGTCCAATAGCTTTTAATTTATTTTGAATCCATTCTGGGGATTCGCTCACTTTTACACCCGTAATTGTTACGCCACAATACCTAGGTGCCAAATCTTTGTTATCAACAGTAACGTCAATTTTTAGTTTTCTTTCATCTACATGAAAGTTACTAACCGATGGAGATATAAGTTCCAAATTTACGCCTTGTTGCATCAAACCAGCTCTTAAATCACGTGCCGTTCCGTAATGACTCATGGCATCCGCTCTATTTGGAGTAAGGCCAATTTCAAACACATCATCGATTTCAATATTGAAAACTTCAGCCAATGGAGTTCCAGGAATTGTGGCTTCATCTAATACTAAAATACCATCATGCCCTTTTCCAAGCCCTAACTCATCTTCTGCGCAAATCATACCGAAACTCACTTCGCCTCTGATTTTGCCTTTTTTTATCTTGAAACCATTCCCTTTATCGTCAAATAATTCAGTTCCAATAGTAGCTACAGGTACTTTTTGTCCAGTTGCAACATTTGGTGCTCCACATACAATTTGCAAGGGTTCATCTTCTCCTATAGATACAGTTGTGATTTTTAATTTGTCCGCATTAGGATGTTTTTCACAACTCAGAACCTCACCTACCAAAACACCGGCAAGACTTCCTTTTATAGATTCAATACGGTCAATCCCTTCCACTTCCAATCCTAAGTCTGTCAGTAATTCACCTGTTTTTTCAGCTTCCCAATCAATTTTCAGAAACTGTTTTAACCAATTGTATGATATTTTCATTTTTGCGAAATAAAGTTCGTAATAATAGGCGGCAAATATACGTAAACCATTAAATAAATAACAGCTTCTAAAAGGTTAATTCCTCATCAAACTGTTTTTTTTGCAAACAAAAACTTCGCTGTTTAAACAATAATTCCACTCCTTAACTTTATCATAGTTCTCATTATTATTTCTTATTAATGGCTATCTTTGCAAAAAAACAAATGATTGGAATTAAACTGTTTAGAATTACAGGTTTTTTGGAAGGAATTTCATTATTGCTACTATTAGGTATTGCAATGCCTTTAAAATATCTATTTAACGCACCTGAAATGGTCCAAATAACAGGTATGATACATGGCTTATTATTTTTACTATATATTGCATTTGTTTTTGTATTTAAGTATAAAAAAAAATGGTCTTATCTAACTTTGGTATTCTTAGTACTTTTATCAATAGTTCCTTTCGGCACATTCTATGCAGACACTAAATATTTAAAAAAAAGTACCGCATAAAAAAACCTTAAAAGTATTTTACTTCTAAGGTTTTTATTGAAAAGTAATTCTTTTGTTGATTTAGATACTCAATTGCACTTTCAATTCAAATTCGTTATTGATAGCTTTGTCTTGTAAGTCATCGAAAAAACTAGCAGAACCGTATCGTATACCAAATTGAGTTCTGTCGATTTTTAATTCTGCTGTTGCTGTGTTGTCATTTACAGTCATATCAAAAGAAATTGGCTTTGTAATACCTTTAATAGTAATATCTCCATTAACTAAAAACGAACCGTTTTCACCAGTTACTTTGTTAATTGTTAACGTGGAAGTTTCAAATTTATCAACACCAAAGAAATCATCTGATTTTAAATGTCTTTCAAGTTTATTTTTATAATCTCCAGAAAGATCTGTCACAGTTAATGAAGTCATATTAACTATAACTACACCGCCTACCAGTTTGTTGTTTTTAAACTTTAAACTCCCTTCTTTCACGGCGATTACTCCGCTGTGCTGACCTGTAATTTTCTTTCCAACCCATTCAATGGAACTTTTTTCAACATTGATTTTTTTTGTTTCTTTTTTAATTGTCGTAAATGAGACTGTTAAAGCCGCTATGATAACGAGCGCTAGTGATTTGAGCATTTTTCTTTTCATTTTAATAATTTTAATTGTACCTACATATTTTGTTTGTACAAATATACATATTTATTTGATATAGTAAACAATTCTTTCCATTTTTTTATTTCTCTTTTAACTATCTAACTATACTCCCTAAAACCAATAGGTTATAGTTGTACATACAACTATATAAATTACATATATTAACATTTGTTGGGGTTATTTTTGTATATTCGTCAATAATCCTATGTTAAATGTTAAAACAATGTCCAATTTGCGGTTCGTCGTATCGTCGGAAAGAAAATAAAATTTTTACTCCAATTCATTTTATACTACCATTTTCGAAAGTTTATCGTTGTATGACATGCTTTCAATTGTATATATGGTTTCGGCTAATGGCAACATCTATTAGTTTAAAACGCAGTTAAACACTTTTCAAAAAACCTATTTTATTATGTTATTAAAAAAATTAGCCCCAACAAATACTACAACTAATATCTACAACAAAACCGTTTCAAACATTCTGGTTACTAACAATTGGGTAACGGAAAAGAACATTTCATTTTTTAAAAATTACGATCTATCTCCACAACAGTATTCTATATTAAGAGTCTTAAAAGCTAGAAAAGGAATACCAGCATCATTGTCTGAAGTGCATCAACATATGATTTCAAGAATGTCTAATACAACACGACTTATAGACAAGTTAGTTATTAAGGAGTTGGTAACAAAAAGCGTTCGTAAAGACAATAAAAGAAAAATTGCCATTAGAATAACTAGAGAAGGAATACGATTGTTAAATAGAATAGACTATAAACTCAATTCATTAAATGAAAACATGACCAAGAATTTATCTTCAAAAGAAATTTTTATCTTAAATGAATTATTAGCCAAACTTATTAGTTAGTAAATTAATCGTGCAGAATGTAGCTAGTACATATCTTTCTCAATTGCCAACTTTACACTCTAGTCCTTAGAAAGTGATTTATGGCACAGCGTCACAATACTCGTTGGTCTGAAAGGAAAGTAATTAATTTTAAAAGTTTGTTCAGTTTGAACGGAACACGCTTTAACTTACTCGTTTTTTAGAACGCTAATCCCGTTCAAATCAGTTGTAAGGATATCACTCATATAATCAAAAAATGGTCTTAAAGCGCCATAGGATTCAATAATTTCATCTTTAAAATCTGAAGCAAGCACCTCGGAATCAGTAAAATTCCTAGTTACAATAAAGGACTTTTTCCGAATCAAATCTATAGATGGATGTGTTTTGTCAAACCCTCTTGGAGCAGATTTTACTTCATCTCCTTCTATATTTCCAAAAAGCTTGACAAAGTTATCGTCATTAAAAATTCTTCTTGCCTCCGAAGCATCCGTCTCGAATTCTTTTCTAATTCTCAGTAAATCTTTAGAATTGGGCTGAAAAAAACCACCTGCCACCATAGATTTCCCAGGCTCTATACGTAAATAATAACCGCCTCGTAACTTTTCAGTGGCTCTCGAAAAACTAACACTTCTATGAATATTGTAGGGAGTTTTGTCTTTTGAAAAGCGAACATCACGATAGATTCTAAAAATTTTCATTTTATCAATGTTGTCAATTTTAGTCAAATCATCCAAAACATTGCTATAGAATATTTTTAATTTTGCTTCCTCTTCTTTAAAAGCTAACTTATTTTTTTCAAACCAATCTCTATTGTTGTTCTTTTTTAATTGTTTTAAAAAACGAATTGCGGATTCCGGTAATTGACTCATTGGGTATTGTTTTGAGAATAAATTTACAAAAAACATAGTAGTTTTTCAATATAACATTATAAAGACATAAAAAAAGCGAAGTATTAATACTTCGCTTTATCAATTAATCTTCTACCAATACCCAATCTCCTTTATCTAGCATTGGTATGGCTTGTTTGTATTTTACTTCCTTGTTTTCTCCATTCATTACATTCTTGATCGTAACGCGTTCATTTCTCCCTATTTTTCTTTCCTCACGGATAATGGTTTCTTGGGGCTGAACTTCCTGCGTTTGATGTCCGTTTGAAGCTTGACTTACGTTTTGAACTTCTTCTTTACTCAAATTCAATTTTTCTCTTTTTCGTTCTTGAGCTTCTGAAATTTGATTTGCATTTTGTGAAGGCAATTCACCTTTAAATAAGAATGACAGTACATCTCTATTTACCGTATCTAACATCCCTTTAAACAATTCGAAAGCTTCAAATTTATAAATCAACAATGGATCTTTTTGTTCATAAGATGCATTTTGTACCGACTGTTTCAAATCATCCATTTTTCTTAGATGGTTTTTCCAAGTTTCGTCGATTATAGCCAATGTAATGTTTTTCTCAAAATCACTCATCAATCCTTTTCCTTCCGATTCATATGCATCCTTCAGGTTTGTAACAATCTGTAGTGTTTTTGTTCCATCCGTAAAAGGAACCACTATACGCTCATATTTATCCCCTTCATTTTCAAAAACATTTTTAATAACCGGAAAAGCCGCTTGCATATTCCTACCTACTTTATCCTGATAATGCGCATATACTTTATTATAGAGTTCATCTATCAACTCATTCTCAGCCCTGTCTTTAAATTCTTCTTTTGAAAAAGGACTAGCCATTGAAGAGAATTGTATCAATTCAAATTCAAAATTGGTGAAATTATCTGAGTTTTTATTTGTCTGAACGACCGCTACACAGGTATCATATATCATATTGACAATATCTATCTGCAATCGCTTTCCATCTAAAGCATGACGTCTTCTTTTATAAACTACCTCTCTTTGAGCATTCATTATATCGTCGTACTCCAACAATCTTTTACGCATTCCGAAGTTATTCTCTTCAACTTTTTTCTGAGCGCGTTCGATAGATTTAGAAATCATCGAGTGCTGAATTACCTCACCTTCTTCCAAGCCCATTCGGTCCATCATTTTTGCAATACGATCGGAACCGAATATACGCATTAAATGATCTTCTAAAGAAACATAGAATTGAGAAGAACCTACATCACCTTGTCGACCAGCACGTCCTCTTAATTGTCTATCAACCCTACGGGAGTCGTGTCTTTCTGTACCAATTATAGCCAATCCTCCTGCTGCTTTTACTTCATCTGACAATTTAATATCAGTTCCACGTCCAGCCATATTTGTAGCAATTGTTACCATACCAGATTTACCCGCGTCTGAAACAATATCTGCTTCCTTTTGGTGTAATTTTGCGTTCAATACATTGTGAGTAATCTTTCGTAAAGACAGCATTCTTGACAACAATTCGGAAATTTCAACCGAAGTTGTCCCAACCAGTACAGGTCTTCCTTTTTCAACTAACTGTACAATTTCATCAATTACTGCATTATATTTTTCACGTATAGTCTTGTAGACAAGGTCTTCTCTGTCATCTCTCAACAACGCTCTATTCGTAGGTATTTCAACTACATCTAACTTATAAATTTCCCAAAATTCACCTTCTTCAGTTATGGCGGTACCTGTCATCCCGCCTAGTTTAGGATACATTCTAAAATAGTTCTGTAAGGTTACTGTTGCAAATGTTTGAGTTGCCGCTTCGATTTTCACATTTTCTTTTGCTTCAATTGCTTGATGTAAACCGTCAGAATACCTCCTACCGTCCATGATACGGCCTGTTTGTTCGTCTACAATTTTGACTTTATTGTCCATTACCACATACTCTTTATCCTTTTTGAATAAGGTATATGCTTTTAACAATTGATTTAGGGTATGAATTCGTTCACTTTTAATGTTAAAATCTTTGTATAAAGCTTCTTTCTCCGCAACTTTTTCTTCAACACTTTGATCACTAGTATCTATTTCACCTATTTTAACACCAATATCTGGTAACAAAAAGAAATCTCCTTCTTTATCATCTGAAAGATGCGCAATACCCTTGTCTGTCAATTCTATCGAGTTGTTCTTTTCATCGATAACAAAATAGAGTTCCTTGTCTATTTTCGGCATCTCTCTATTGTTATCAGCCATATAGGTATTCTCTGTCTTTTGAAGCAATTGCTTTATTCCTTCCTGGCTTAAGAACTTAATGAGTGCTTTATTTTTAGGCAAACCTCGATAAACTCTAAGCAACAAAATAGCACCTTCTTCGGTATCTCCTTCCGCTATCTTTTTCTTGGCTTCTGCCAATACGCCTACCAAATATTGACGTTGCAATTTTTCAATAGCACTTACTTTTGGCTTCAATTCATTGAATTCATGACGATCACCTTCTGGAATTGCACCAGAAATTATCAAAGGAGTTCTTGCATCATCAATCAAAACGGAATCCACTTCATCTACAATTGCATAATTTGGTGCTCTTTGAACTAAATCCTTTTGAGAATGTGCCATGTTATCTCTCAAATAATCAAAACCAAATTCATTATTAGTACCGTAGGTTATATCTGCATTGTATGCATGCCGTCTTTCTTCTGAATTTGGCTGATAATAATCTATACAATCTACACGTAATCCGTGAAACTCCCAAATAGGTCCCATCCAAGCAGCATCTCTTTTTGCCAGGTAGTCATTCACAGTAACTACATGCACCCCTTTTCCGGTTAATGCATTCAAATAAATAGGAAGGGTACCCACAAGTGTTTTCCCTTCACCTGTCATCATTTCTGCAATTTTACCTTTATGCAATACTGAACCTCCAATCAACTGAACATCGTAATGAATCATATCCCAAACTACAGCGGTTCCAGATGCATCCCAAGAGCTTTTCCATATTGCACTCTCTTCATTCAATTGTATGTATTCCTTATTGGCCGACAACTCTCTATCAAATATGGAAGCCGACACAATAATTTCATCGTTTTCAGCAAAACGCTTCGCCGTTTCTTTGATTACTGCGAATGCCTCAGGCATAATTCTATCTAAAACAACTTCAGAAGCCTTGTAAGCTTCCTCTTTCAAGCTATCAATTTCAGTGAAAATTTGTTCTTTTCTATCGATATGTGCGTTTTCAGCTTCTTCTTCAAGACTTTTTATTTGCGCTTCAAAATTGGAAACAGCTTCTTTTATCTGTTCTTTAAACTGAATAGATTTTAAACGTAAGTCATCATTCGACAACGCATTCATCTCGCTTTCAAAAGCCATTACTTCGGTTACAATCGGTTGTAACAATTTTAAATCCTTTTTTTGCTTGTCCCCAACAAATATTTTCAGGACAGAATTTAGTAAACTCATAGGTGTTAATTTATTTCGTTTGTATCATTTATTGAGCTCTTCAACCGCTTTAATTTCAATCATCAAAACACTCAACGTACTTATTAATTTATATTGGTTTTTTGTTTTTACAAGCAGCTTCTAACCATACTTGTATAAAAAATAATAAACTGCTTCAAAAATACACAAAAAAAAAGCCTCAATAGAGACTTTTTAATGTTTTAAATTCTTTTTTCTAGTATTCATCCTCATTCCAGAAATAGTCTTCTTCTGTTGGGTAATCTGGCCATATCTCAACAATCGATTCATAGGCATCTCCTTCATCTTCCATACTCTGCAAGTTTTCAACCACTTCAAGAGGTGCTCCTGTTCGAATTGCAAAATCTATCAACTCATCCTTAGTTGCTGGCCAAGGTGCGTCTGCCAAATACGATGCTAGTTCTAATGTCCAATACATTTTTATTCCTTTTTATATTAGTGCAAAAATAATTTTTTTTATTAAAATTGCAAGTATTTTTCAATGTTTTCATTAAATCTAAAGAACGTTGTGTTTATTCACTAAGGAACCCATTTAATTTCTTCAGCTTTAAGGTCTAATGTCAATTTCCGTGCCAGTACAAAAAGATAGTCAGATAGTCGGTTCATATAACTGAGTAATTCAATTTCAACAGATGATTCTTCCGCTAAAAGCACCACCAAACGCTCAGCTCTTCTACAAACACATCTTGCAATATGACAATATGACACAGTGGTATGTCCACCTGGCAAAATAAAATGAGTCATCTTAGGCAAAGATGCATCCATATGATCTATCTCCGCTTCTAAAAAAACAATCATTTCTGGAGTAACTACACAATTCTCCAATCTTTTTATTCGATTTTTCAAAAGGAGCTTATCTTCCGGTGTTGCCAATACAGCACCAATTGAAAAAAGTTCTTTTTGTATTTTGACCAATGATTCATGGCTGCGTTTATCAATTTCCTGATCGCGAATTAATCCCAAATATGAATTCAACTCATCAATGGTTCCGTAAGAATCGATTCGAATATGCCCTTTAGACACTTTCGTTCCGCCATACAAACTTGTCATCCCCGAATCTCCTGTTTTAGTATATATCTTCATAACCTCTTTTTGTTAAATTCTAATTGTAAAATGCTCTTTTCTTTGTTCCTTTCTAAAAAACACCATGCCCCATTGAAAACTATCGATACTCACTGTAACATCTTTATGAGTTCTAATTTCGTCCCATGCCTCAGTCATCTCCCTCGACCAATGAATATCGTCAAATATAAAAACAGACGTATTGTGTTTTGCTTCTAAGGCCATTTTAAAATAAGTTAAGGTTGCATTTTTTGAATGATTCCCATCAAAATATATCAAATCATACTTCGTGTTTTCCAATACAAATGGAAGTGTTTTCATAAATTCCCCTGAAATTGCCTCAATATTTTTTAATTTAAAATACGAAAATTGTTTTCTAGCCACTTCAATAGTGGCATCACAACCTTCCAAAGTTGTGATTTTTGATGTTGGATTGCCATATCTCATAGCTGCAGTTGCTACACCTAACGAAGTACCTAACTCTAAAATTGTTTCCAATTTCAGATAAGAAATCAAACGTATTAAATTCAATGCATTCTTATTAGATATAGAGGCCACTTTAGCTATTTTAGCAACCTCCCTTTGACTCCCACTAAAAACCTTTGACCCAGCTCCAAAATCCTTTACAAATATAGTTTCTTTCGAATTGAACAAACAACGTTTATAATTTACAACAAAACGCCTGTATTTTTCCTCTCTTTTAACATACAAGCATTTTGTTAACAAATCATAGACAAAAGGTGAATGAACACCATGGGCGTTTGTAGATTTCAACAAATACTTAATATATGACCATAGGGTATACATAACAAAGGAAAATTAGTTCGGTCAAAAGTACTAGAATTTTTACTGTTTGTAAACAATAAAAATTATATTTGTAAATTAACGAAAATAGAAAAAATGACCAAACACCTGTATATCTTAATATTTTCTATCCTTATTACCTCTTGTGTACCTCATAAAAAACTAGTGTACTTTCAAGGAAACCCTATTCCAAAAGAAGACATCTACAAAATAAATGAAATCCCTTACAAACTTCAGGTAAACGACATCTTGACGATTACCATAAAATCAAAAGATGAAGAATTGGTTGCTCTATTTAAAAATGACCAAGATCAAAACCCTGGCCAAGGAGAGGGAGGTAATTCTTATTTTAACGGCTATTCAATTGACATGCACGGGAACATAAGACTACCATATATTGGAGAACTAAATGTAATTGGTTATACAACTGATGAGGTTCGTGAAAAAATAAAATCGGAATTAAAGAAATATATTCTTACGTCTCAAGCCACTTTTGTAACTGTCAAACTAAACGGAATACGTTATACCATTATTGGTGAAATAGGCAGTCCTGGCACAAATGTTTTATACCAAAACAAAGTAAATATCATTGAGGCCATCTCCAATTCAGGTGATATAGTTGATACTGGAGACAGAACAAATGTAGAAGTAATTCGCAACGAATTTGATGGACTAAAAAAATACACTTTAGATATTACCCAAGTGTCTGTATTTGACTCCGAAGTTTTCAACATTCTTCCTCATGATATTATCTATATACAACCAATTAAAACCAAATCTTGGGGAATTGGAACCACTGGGCTTCAAACGTTCACCACTCTAGCCTCCATCTTTTCAATCATCGCAACGACGATATTATTGATCCAATCTTTTTAAGCACGCCAATATGAATATTAATCCTTCAAATTCAGCTGAATCGAAAGATGAAAACAGTATAGATCTTAAATCCTTTATTTACAAGATTTTTAGCTATTGGAAGCTATTTGTAATCACCATCATCATTGGGCTCAGTATTGCCAAATTTAAAAATGGCTATGAGGAAAAGTCCTATAATATAAGTACTATTATTACTATCAAAGGAGTACAAAATCCTTTGTTCTCCTCAAGTACAAATATCGCTTTTAACTGGGGTGGATCTAGCAACCTTGTTGAATCGATAAAAGCTCGTTTTAAATCGAGAACCCATAATGAAAAAGTAGTTGCTTCATTAAAATACTATATTGACTTCTTACAAGAAGGAAAATACCGAATGGAAGACGTCTATGGTCAGGTTCCATTCACTATTGAAACCAACTCTTTTGATTACCAACTCACAAATCAACTTATAAGCATTCAATTTATTGAAAACAACAAGGTAAAAATAAATATCAACTACAACTCCATAGAAAACCCAAAGTCACTTATTGAATACGAAAATCATACTTCGGTTGATTACCTCCCGCCATCTCTAAACTATGAACAGGTTTTTGACGTTGATAAGGAAATTTCAACTCCCTTTGCAAAATTCTTCATATCAAAAAAATATGCGTTCGAGACTTCTAAACAATATTTCATAAAATTCAATAATTTCAACGGAACCGTAGCAAAGTATCAGAACATTTCAATCAATGATTTTAAAGCTGGGACTTCACTACTGAAACTTTCGTTTACGGGCTCAAACAAAGCCAGGCTTGTAGAGTATCTAAACACCTCTGTATCAATTCTTGGCGAAGACCAAAAAGAAAACAAAATTGCGTACGCCATTAAAACTAAAAATTATATTGACACCTTATTTCAAAATGAACAAAAAAAGCTTGCGCAAATTGAAGCCGACATATCTAAATTCAAAGACTCTACGAATTTGTACAATGTCGAAGCGGAAGGGTCTCTAATATTTTCAAAAATAACTCAAATTGATGAAGAAATTCTCGTTAAAAGAAGAAGCATTGATTACATAGACAAATTAAAAAAATATTTACTTTCTCACGATCAAGCTACAAAAGATATTCCAGCTCCTACTATTTCTGAAATTAATGAGCCAACTACAATTTCTAATACTCAAGAACTTATCACATTAGTGACCCTAAAGAATGAATTGGAGGATGCCGGTGTAACTTCTATTCACCCAGAAATGATCGACATTAGAAACAGAATAAAGTCGAGAAAAAAAATTGTTTTAGAAAATTTAAAAACACTAGAAGAGAAAAACTGGGATGATATCGCCATTTTAAATAAACGATTAAAGAAACTAAATATTGAATTAAAAAAGATTCCTCAACTCGAACAAGAATTGATTCATTACTCAAGAGATTACAATCAAACAGAGATAAATTACAACTACTTAAAACAAAAGAGCTATGAGGCAGGTACTGCTATTGCAGCGAATGTATCGGACATCAAAACACTTGACGAAGCCAAAGATACAGGCCAAGGGTCTTCAAAGCCCCGAACATCTTTTAATTATTTAGTGGCCGTCATGCTCGCCGTTATTATTCCATTGCTATATATTATCATAGTTCAAATATTAGACGACAATTTGTACACTGTGGAGCAAATTGAAAATTTATATAAAATACCTGTTCTAGGAGTTATTGGTAAAAACACGGGCAAGTCTAACCTTGTCGTTTACGAAAGACCTAAGTCTTCTGTAGCAGAAGCCTTCAGGGCATTAAGATCGAATTTACAATTTCTTTTCAGCGACAAAAAAGGAACAACCTCCTTACATAATAACAAAACTATTTTACTCACATCTTCGGTCAGCGGAGAGGGAAAAACAATGATATCAATAAACTTAGCTACCGTATTTGCACTTAGTGGTAAAAAGACCATATTAATTGGTTTAGACCTAAGAAAACCCAAAATCTTTGGTGATTTTAACATTTCAAATACAGAGGGCATCGTAAATCATTTAATTGGACAAAAAAGCATTGATGAAATCACGAACAAAACTGAAATACCTAACCTAGACATAATTGTTTCCGGTCCAATTCCTCCAAATCCATCGGAGCTCATTCTAAACAATACTACAGAAAAAATGATGGCATCGCTAAAGAACACATACGACTATGTCATTATAGACACACCTCCTGTTGGTTTAGTATCAGATGCGATGGAACTTTTAAAATATGCCGACGCAAATATCTATGTAATCCGACAAAATTATTCTAAGAAAGGAATGATGAAAATGATGGATGACAAGTACGTTAATGGTGAGGTAAAAAACATTGGATACATTTTAAATGATTTCTCTACTACTAGCAAGTACGGATATGGATATGGATATGGATACGGGTATGGTTACGGATATGGTTACGGATATGGAAACAACTACCACGAAAACGAGAAAAAGAGTTCTTTCCAAAAATTAACATCCTTCTTTAAACGTTAATTCAGCTTATATATGACCAGAGCGTACTTATTTCAGATAGCTTTTGGTAAGCTTTTAGAACAACCTTGTTTTTAGGCGTAGAAATCGTTGCATCCAATTTCAGCAATGTCAGGGCCGAAGTTCTCGCTACAGCTAAAATACTGCTATCTTTTACAATGTCTGCAATTTTCATATTCAGAATACCACTTTGCTGTGTGCCCATCAAATTCCCGGGGCCTCTCAGCTTCAAGTCAACTTCTGCTATTTCAAACCCATCTGAAGTTTTAACCATTGTATTTAATCTTGTTTTCGACTCTTCAGACAACTTAAAACTCGTCATCAGTATACAATAACTTTGTTCAGCTCCTCTTCCAACTCTCCCTCTTAATTGATGCAATTGAGACAATCCGAAACGCTCTGCACTTTCAACAATCATAATACTTGCATTTGGCACATTCACCCCTACCTCAATCACGGTAGTCGCAACCATTATCTGAGTCTCTCCTTTTTCAAAACGCTGCATTTCATATGACTTGTCCCTCGCGCTCATTTTACCATGTACAATACTGAGCTGATATTCTGGTTGCCTGAACTCTCGAGCAATACTTTCATAACCATCCATTAAGTCCTTATAATCCATAGCTTCCGATTCTTGAATTAGCGGATACACTATATAGACCTGCCTTCCTTTTGCAATTTCATCCCTCATAAATTTAAAAACTGCCAAACGGTTTTTGTCATACCTATGCACGGTTTTAACAGTTTTTCTACCAGGTGGCAATTCATCTATTACAGATACATCCAAATCTCCATAAACACTCATAGCTAATGTCCTTGGAATAGGAGTTGCTGTCATTACTAAGACATGTGGAGGCTTTGTGTTCTTCAACCACATTTTAGATCGCTGTGCCACCCCAAACCTGTGTTGTTCATCAATCACAGCGAAACCAATATTCTTAAAAACTACCTTGTCCTCTAGAATCGCATGCGTTCCTATCAAGACATGTAAAGAACCATCTTCCAATCCTTCATGAATACATTTCCTATCTTTCGCTTTTACTGACCCCGTCAACAAAGACACTGTAAGCCCTAATTTTGATAGACTTTCTTGTATTGATGTAAAATGCTGTCGCGCTAAAATTTCCGTAGGTGCAATAAGTGCAGCTTGAAACCCATTGTCTATAGCTATCAATATGGACAATATTGCAACCATTGTTTTACCCGAACCAACATCTCCCTGTAATAAACGGTTCATATGAATACCTGAGCCCAAATCTCGACGAATCTCTTTCAGGACTTTTTTCTGTGCTCCGGTCAACTCAAAAGCCAAATACTCTTTGTAGTATCCATTGAAATTATCTCCAACCTTATCGAAAACAAAACCTTTGATCTTCTCTTTTCTGTTTTGTTTGTTTGAGAGCAATTGTAATTGAATAAAAAACAACTCTTCAAATTTTAATCGAAACTGAGCTCTTGACAATAGTTCCTGACTTTTCGGAAAATGAACATTCAGCAAAGCATCTTTCTTTGAAATTAAATTGTGCTCTGTTAATATAGTATCCGATAGCGTCTCTTGGATTCCGTTGTAGTATTCTCTAAACAATGATTCAAGCATTGTCGAAATCACCTTATTACTTATACCTCCATTTGCCAATTTTTCTGTTGATGGATAAATTGGCTGCATCGTTTTTTTCAAACCTTTCTCAAAAGAACTTAAAAGCTCTAATTCTGGATGAGCGATACTAAAATTACCGTTATAAAAATTCAATTTACCAAAAACAACGTAAGGAACATTCAACTTTAATGAATCCTTTATCCATTTTGCACCACGGAACCATACCAATTCCATCTTTCCAGTTCCATCTTCAAAACTTGCTGATAATCGACTGCCTCGTTTTTGTTTTACAGTTCTAATGCTAGTAATTTTTCCTATAATTTGTAATTCTGAGTTATTGGGTTGTAATTCACGTATTTTATAAAACCTACTTCTGTCTATATAGCGATGAGGAAATAATGAAAATAAATCTTCAACCTTGCGTATGCCTAACTCTGAAAACAGCAAGGCAGCACGGGCAGGACCAACTCCTTTCAGATAAGCAACAGGTAAAGGATTTTTGGACTTTGGCATTCTATTTATTTTTCAAAAACAAGTATCTAATCAAAATTACAAAAAACAAGACAATTCCATTAAACGTAACTAAAAAAAAAAAGAAAAAATTGCCTTTTCACAACTAAAACAAGTGTATTAATTACGAATAAAACCTTAAAATTATTTGTTTTATTCAGAAAAGACTTTATATTCGTTGTCTATACAATTAAATATACCCTATACCCCCGATTAATGTATAAGACTTTTTACAGGACCCCACTATTAGCAATCTTGCTACTCTCTTTTGTAAACACAAAAGCACAGACCAGTCCCCTTAAATCTAGTAAAACTGTTTCAATAAATGCTGCTAAAAGCAATGCAGGCGTTTCGGTATCTCCTGCCCATTTTCATTTAGAAATGAAACAAGGAGAAACAAAAACCTACTCGATTACCATAAACAACGACACACCAAACCCTAAAAGTTTCAATGTTAGAATGTATGATTTTAACATGAACGGAAAAGGAAAAAACTTCTTTTCTTCCATCAGGAGAAGGGGAATATTCATTGTCGAAGTGGTTAAACATCACACCTACTTTTATTCAACTTAAACCTTATGAGAAGAAGAAAGTGAACTACTCTGTGGCAATTCCATATACAGAGCAAGGAAAAAAGGCAGCTTGGAGTATTATTATGATCGAACAACAAGAAGCCCGTACAAAATTAGATCCTACTAACAAATCGGACAATACTGTTGCGCTAGGTGTAATTCCTACCTATGCCTTTGGTGTATTTGTCTACCAAAACCCACCTAATGTTGACAACAACAATGTTGAATTTGTTGATTTCAAACTTACAAACGAAAACGATGCTACAACTATTATTATAGAAGCAGAAAATAAAGGTGATGGGATAGCCTATTGTACCGCTTATATTGACTTGACCAATATTAATACAGGTGACCAACAAAGATTAACTGTCAAAAAATTCACAATCATACCAGGATTGATACGAGATTTTGCCTTCCCTATTCCTAAACAGATACCCAAGGGAGACTATATTGCTGTAGGTGTTTTAGACTTTGAAAACTCAGAGGAAATACAAGCAGCTAAAATGGAATTTACACTGAAGTAAATAATTTTAACACTAACCCCTAATATTAAAATCATGAAAAAAATGAACAAATTTAAACTTTTTATCGCTGCTGCTGGTCTTATTGGTACCACTGCAAATGCACAGCTTATTGATGAAAAAGACGTATCCATAACGCTTGACTTGCAACCCGTATTGCAATTAGACATGGACACTCCTGATCAACTTGAGTTTGTATTCGATGAAATTAGTGAATACCAAGTAGGTATTACAAATTATGCTGCTACCATCTTAAAAGTAAGTTCTACAGTAAGTTGGGATTTATATGCAGTAGCAAGATCACAAGGAATTAACGGAATTGGATTTTGGGATCAACAAGTAAACTACGGAGGAAACAACCTTGTAAACGCTGTTTCAGATATTCCGCTAAGTTTATTAGAATTAAAACAATCTGTTGGTAATGTTGGAGCTCCTACAGCTACTGGAACGTATATTGATTATTCAGGAACGTTCCAAGATGCTGATGACACTTTTATAGATCCATTAGATGTCACTACTCAAACAGATTTCGATCCTGGTTTTGATTCTAGAAATAGTATTTACGTTGATCCTGCGGGAGGTGCAACACCACCAGCATTATCAGATAAATATATTGCTGGACATGCTAGTACTGATAACTTTATGCCAGGTGGAACTTATTTAACGCAAGGAGGATCTCCATCAGATCAATTTAGATATGTTATGGATTATAGAATCTTACCTGGATTACCAGCTATTTTCCCAACGGCTTATAATGCAGATGGTACGACTCCACAAAATATTGTAACTGCAACTGCAAATCCTAGTGCTTACGCTCAGCCTGGTGTTTACACCATGTATGTTCAGTACATTTTGTTGGAAGATCAATAAACAATAACAAATTCATATGCTAAAAAGGATGTAGAATAACTACATCCTTTTAGTGTATAATTAAAAAAGTATTCAATGTATTTCTTACGTTATATCGTACTGTTTTTTTTGGCAATACAAAACTTTGGTTTGTATGCTCAAATACATTGCGCTTCTGTAGAGTTAATTCTTGACGAAGAAGATAACAACGAATTTACATTTGATGATTTTAGTACGTATTCTTCTGGTTATGCGAGAACGACTGTTGCTCGTTTAAAAGTAAAAGTAGAGGACAAAATACCTTCTGATGGCTTTTGCTCATGGAGTCTTATTATGAACGTCGACAACAACGGCGCTCCATTAGAAGAATGGGAAGAGCTTACAAAATATGGCCTTGGACTTGGAAACAATCCTTTATTAAGTATCTTTGAAGTTAAGATTACAAACGATTGCCTTACATCCCCCAATTACGATAATTTTGTCCCCTTAGATAATAGCGCGCATAACATCATGAAAATCATAGAAGATATTATGCTAAACGCAACACCAGAAACATCTGATATTGTTCCTGCAGGCTCTTGCTTAGATAATGTTAACGGACCTGGCGACTATATTAGCAATTACAATGAATTTACATTTAAAATTGAAGTGAGAATAAATCCTGGCATGATTTACAATCCAGGAAAATACGCACTCAATTTAAATTTTCGTTTAGAAGAAAATATTTAATACTGTATTGATACCCCTAAATACAACATTGCATTACTTTTCAAAAACACTACTTTTTCTATTTTTAGTCTGTTGTGCGAATATTACTTATGCTCAAGAAACAGATAAAACATCCAACGAAGAAAATCCTTTTAAAGGAGCTACTTTTGATAAGGTTCGATCACGTTTTAACAAACCTGAAATAGAAATAAAAAAAACTGGGCTTATATCCAATGTAATTAAAGTTATTAATAATAGCTCGGAAAATTTAAACTTTAGGTTAGACGTACTACTTCCATCCGGTTGGACTAATATCATTGAAAACGATAAAGTCTACAATATTGCTATCAAAGACACCTTACCGATTCCTGTCTTACTTATTCCTTCAAAACTTAAAAAAAATAATAGTGAAGTAATTATTAATTGCTTTCTAATTGATTTAGATGGACAACAAATTGGCGATAACTCTTTTACTTTAAAAACAAAAAGAAAAGTGGCCTGGGAGGTTGAAGTGAAAACTGCCAATCGATTTTATTTTAAAAATGACGAATACAAAAAGAAATTCGAATATACAGTAACTAATAAAGGGAATTACAAACAAGACATCTATGTTGATCATTTAATTCCAAAAAAAGACCTATACCTTACCGACACCACCGATATCGATAAAGTATTAAAAAGAACTGACAACTTATTATCACTAGAAATTGGCCAACAAGCAGACTTTAGTTATTCCGCATCAGCAATCATTGAAGACACTAGAAATCAAAAAAAAATCTCAAATATCGGATACGATCCTTACACAAATAATAAATACAAAAAATACGGCCTTTTAATAAACAGTAGTGAACCGAAGAGAGTAAGCGATGTATCTAATAAAAAGAGTAATAAAGTCGCCTTTATCAAACTGCCAAATGAGATTGAATTACAAACATACGGTTACCCTTCATTACCGTTAATTGTTGATTTAAACATCCAAAATTTAATGAGTGATTACCCTTTCATGAATCTACAGATGCGAGGTGTAAAGATTTTAAATAACAACGCCAATCTGGTATACTCTACTCAATTGAATTATTACAAATCTTATTATGAAAAAAATCAATTGAAAGACTCTCCGTGGTACATTGGTTATTTTGGAGAACGTACATCACTTGAAATCGGGCAAGTCGGTTCAGGAATTACCGGAATTTCAAATTTCGGACACGGAATCAAAGGTTCCTTACGCTTTACTGACAGTAGTAGAATAACAGCGTTTTACTCAAGTTCTTCGAGCCTTTTTGACCAGCCTGAAAGCCAATCTTTTGGAGGATCTTATTACATGAGCCTTTTTAATAGACTAAGTTTAAAAGCACAAATAGGAAGGACAGAAAATAAATTCAACAATAGAAACATCAACATCATTACATTTCAACCGGGATTAAGAATTGGAAAAAGAAATCGAATAAACTTATTAGCTTCCCAATCAAAACAAGAAATTATTTCTCAAAGCGACAAAACAGGGTACCGATTTGGTGGGGCATTCTCTTTAAATTTATTTAAAAACCAAACCACAAACATAAACGCTAATTACAACGATAAAAACTATGGAGGGGGAAGCTCTGAAAGAAAAGGCTTGAACCAAAGAACTACTCTCAGACTTTCTAATATCTGGTCAACATTTTTAAACAACTCCTACAACTCAACACTTACACCTATCATAAGAGATGGTGAACAACAAGACTATTTAGAAGAAGTATTGTTTAATACTTTAATGTTTTCAAAAAGAGGAAAAAAAACGTCTAACATGTATGGTATGTATTATGACGTTCGAGACAACCTATCTATAAATAGCATCAATAGAGGTATCACCTATAGAACTTCAGTTTATTTATATGAGAAAAATTTGCAAAATTCAATCACCTTAAGAGCAGGATACGCAAAAGAAATTACAGACGCCCCTACCAAAGATCATTTTCGATTCGATTTCACATCCTTAACTAGATACAAAGTTTGGAACTTTACCGCGAGATACAGATTAGGTGTACAAAACCTTAACAACTCTCAAATTTCAACCAATAACACCACCCCGCAATACATTAGGCTATCAGCTCAAAATCAATACGTATTTAAAAACAAAAAATTAGTTTTAGAAACCAATTTAAATTACAGTTATCTAAACGTCACAAAAAACAATTCACTAGGTATCTACCCTCAATTGTTTTATTACGCAAAAAAAGGATGGAGATTTAATCTAAAACTAAATTATTCCCATCGATCTACTGACTATAGCGACATCTATCAAACCGACCAAGACTAAAGCTTCAGTGCGAACAAAAAGGAAAAAACAAGTAACTCTTTTTTCAATGTCGGTTTTGGAATTAGAAAAGAATTTGGTATTCCAATTCCATTTGTTAAAAAACAGTCATCAAACATTGAATTTGTAACATTTTTTGATGTGAATGGAAATGGAACCAAAGAAGATGATGAAAATGCATTACAAAATGTAGTCATAAATTTACAAGGAAAAGAAGTTTTAACTGATTATAAAGGTAGCGCAAAAATTAACAAAATTGCACATAAAAAATATGCTTTAAATGTATTTCCTCTAGAAGATATAAAAGGCTGGTTCCCTAACCTTAATGACTCGATTCATATCTCCAAAGACAAAACACATTATTTTCCATTTGTTCGCGGTGTTAAAATACAAGGAGACGTTATCGTAGATTTGCAAAAAATTGCTGTTGCTGAAGACAAAATGATGGATTTATCGAACATAAAAATAACCGCAACAAAAGACATCACCTACAATACACTAACAGACGTGAATGGTCATTTTGAATTTTACTTGCCAAATGGAAAGTATATTCTAAATATGGATGAAAGTATTTTAGCGGGTAATTTGAGATTGTCACGCAACAATATACCTATCGTACTCAAAAATACACAAGAATCTGTTTATATCTCTTTTTATATCCTAGAAAAACGAAGAAAAGTAATACTAAGAGATTTTTCAAAAAAGAAAAAACAGTAACACATTCCCATTTGATTTGAGTACATTTGCAGTCTTAAATAAAAGACAATGCGACTACATAGAAACTTAGTATTTACGGTAATAGATTCCCTTAATTCTATATTTAATGAAGGTATATATGCGGACAAAGCTGTTGAAGCAGCCTTAAAACGAGATGCTCGTTGGGGGGCTAGAGATCGTAAATTCGTAGCTGAGACCATCTATGAAATCGTGAGATGGAAACGCCTCTATACAGAAATTGCTGAAACTAAAGAACACTACTCTAGAGAAAATCTATGGAAAATTTTCACAGTATGGGCTGTACTCAGAGGTATTAAATTGCCGGATTGGAAATATTTTGAAAATGCTCCAGAAAGAAGAATCAAAGGAAGATTCGATCAGGTACAAGCTATTCGAAAAATAAAAGAATCGATCCCAGACTGGTTAGATGCAGTAGGAGTTGAAGAATTAGGTGTAAAATGGGATAAGGAAATTACAGCGCTCAATATACAAGCCCCCGTGGTATTAAGAGCCAATACACTTAGAACGACACGACTTGGTCTTGAAAAATCTTTAAACGAAAATGAAATTGAAACCATTGTAGATGAAAAATACCCTGATGCTTTAATTCTTAAAGAACGTAAAAATGTTTTTAGAACTGATGCTTTTAAAAGCGGTCTCTTTGAAGTACAAGATGCATCTTCTCAATTGGTTGCTTCCTTTTTAGATGTAAAACCTGGAATGCGTGTCGTTGATACTTGTGCGGGAGCTGGAGGTAAAACATTACACTTGGCGGCATTGATGGAAAACAAAGGACAAATAATTGCCATGGATATCTATGCTGGTAAACTCAAAGAATTGAAAAGAAGAGCTAAGAGAGCCGGAGCACACAATATCACACCTCGATTAATAGAATCTACAAAAACTATTAAAAAGTTGAAAGAAAGTGCTGATAGAGTATTAATTGATGCTCCTTGCTCAGGACTTGGAGTATTAAAAAGAAACCCGGATGCAAAATGGAAACTGCAACCCGAGTTTATTGATAACATTAGAAAAACACAGGAAGAAATTTTGGAAAGCTATTCAAGACTTGTCAAAAGAGGTGGTAAAATGGTATATGCAACTTGTTCAATACTTCCTTCTGAAAATGAACAGCAAGTGGAAAAATTCCTTGAGAACAACTCAGATTTTAAATTAGTACAAGAAAATAAAGTATCTCCATCAGAAAGCGGATTCGATGGATTTTATATGGCTCTATTGGAAAAATCTTAAAACACTTATGATTTTTCCTCAATCGTAAAAGCTACTCCTAGAGTAGCTTTTTTGCTTTCGTAACATTCATATAGAAATACTAACTCCAATGATTCCAGTGTACTCACCCCATCTCTGATGGAGCACAGCGACAACCCCAACCCTTTCAGAGCAAAGTTGGAGCACAGCGACAAGCTCACTCGTATTGAGGTATTGCAACCTCCCTGATTCCAAAGGAGTCACATCTCTATAAAAAAAAATCCTCAATCACATATGTGATTGAGGATTCAAAAAAAGGCGGTGACATACTCTCCCACCATTGGCAGTACCATCTGCGCTGATAGGTTTA
>Ga0206125_10000132_pt1 | contig 98537 bp, 95 predicted proteins | sample Helgoland_Spring_4_FD_148598 | JGI IMG/M metagenome (GOLD analysis project Ga0206125, IMG submission 148598) | Pelagic subsurface seawater microbial communities from Kabeltonne, Helgoland, North Sea - Helgoland_Spring_Bloom_20160331_1 | ecosystem: Environmental > Aquatic > Marine > Epipelagic ...
GGTTATTATATACTGTAGATGTTCAGCAATCTGGTTTCTATGACATTATAACTAGATATTCTTCTGAACAAAATGGTGGAAAGATTAAGTTGTTTTCTGATGATTTAGAAATTACGGACTACATAAACCTTTACAATAGTGGTGGTTACTCAAATTTCATAAATAGGCTAACTACAAATGTCTATTTGTCAGAAGGAGTTCAAAAACTAAAATTAAAAATCAAAGGGGATGTTTCTTTTAATCTCAGTAAGTTAGAGTTCTTTGAATCTAACGATGAAAACCCTGAATTTGAAGTTTTATTAGCAAATACTTTGGAAGATGAAAAATCAATTAAAATAGTTTTAACACATCCATTAGCAAGTCAAAATTTAGAGATGGATTTGTTTGATCTAAAATTAAATGATGAATCTACAGATATTTCAGCAGTAGAAATTGACTCTAATAATAGTCAGGTTATAAATGTTATTACTGAAAATTATATGTCATTTCAAGATGAAATTACAATAAGCTACAATGGTGATGGTTTAATTTCTGAGACAGGTCAATACCTGTATAGTTTTCAAGATTATCCAGTAGAAAATAATTTATCTACAAGATTGTTAATTCCAGGAAGGATACAAGCTGAAGATTTCTATTACCAAGAAGGATTAGAGACAGAAGAAACAAGTGACACTTTTGGTGGCTTAAACATAGGTTACACAGATCAAGGAGATTTTGCAGATTATCTTGTAGCTATTAATGATTCAGGAGATTATACAATAAGTTTTAGAGTTGCTTCACAGGGGTCGGGATCATTAAAATTAGAATTAATTAATGATACATCTACAGAAAATATTGGAGTGATATCAACACCTAACACTGGTGGTTGGCAAAACTGGCAAACAATATCATTTTCAAGAAATTTACCAGAGGGTTTATATACTTTAAGAATGACAGTAATTCAATCTCCTTTTAATTTAAATTGGATGGATTTTGAATCTGAAAATGGAAGTAATAACTCAAATGAAGAATTGATAGAATTTTTATCCTCAGGATCCTGGAGAATTCAAGCAGAAGTTGATAATTATAGAGGGGTTGGGCCTGGAGGAGCAATTACTGCTGAATGGTGGTCTGCAAGCGCATTAAGTGAATCTAATACGGGTCTTTACGATGATACATGGACCTTTAGCGAAAACGGAGTTTTGTCTGTTAACACTGGAGCAGATGGTGCAATATTTGGAAAAAAACCTGAAATTGATGCTGCTTTTGATCCTAATGGAAATGTGTCTTATGATGCTGATAATGAGTTTAACGAATATTTAAACTATCCCTTAACAAATCATACTGATCAATATAACACAAGTAGTGATAGTGATAGTGAAGAAACAATTACTTTTAATACTTATGGTAATTTAGGATTTTATACAGCGTTGGACAATCAGACATATCAGATTCTATCAAGAACAAGTAACACAATGACTGTTAGAAATGTAGGATCTGAAGGAAATTCTTGGTATAGTACATTAACAACTGATGAGCAGCTATCTACTGTTGAATTAAACAATATGTCTGTTAGGATATTCCCTAACCCAACTAATACAGATTTTATATACATAAAATCATCTTTACAAGGATTAAAAGTTATTGAGTTATTTGATATCAATGGTAGAAAAATTATCCAAACAAAAATTAGTGGTGATAAATTAGATATTGGAAATTTAAATCATGGATTGTACTTAATTAAAATCATGATTAAAGGACAAATAACTTTTGCTAAAATTGTGGTTAATTAAATTCATTATAATTTAAGATTTGTATTTTTAATTATCTAGATTTAGCATCTTATTTTTTTTCAATTATTATGAACGAAATCAGAGTGTTTTCTCCCGCTACAGTGTCAAATGTTGCCTGTGGTTTTGATGTTTTAGGATTTCCTTTAGAAAGTGTTGGAGATGAAATGGTTGTTAGAAAAACTAAAGCAAAGGGAATTGTAATTACAAAAATTGAAGGTTTTGATTTGCCATTTGATATAAATAAAAATGTTGCATCTGTTTCTGCAATGGCTCTATTAGAAGTTGCAAAACCAGAGTTTGGTTTTGAAATGGAGATTTATAAAAAAATAAAACCTGGTAGTGGTATTGGTAGTAGTGGAGCAAGTGCTACAGGAAGTGTTTATGCAATTAATGAGCTACTTGGAAGGCCATTTAACAAATTACAGTTAACGGAGTTTGCTATGAAAGGAGAGTTTATAGCCAGTAAATCCGAGCATGCCGATAATATAGCTCCAGCAATTTTTGGGGGTTTTTGCTTGGTAAAAAACTTACAGCCTCTAAATATATTGCAACTACCTACCCCTACGGACTTATATGCTATAATTTTACATCCTCAAATTGAAATTAAAACTTCTGAATCTAGGAAAATACTTCCTAAAATGGTTCCACTTTCTGATGTAACTAAACAACTATCTGATTTGGGAGGTCTAATACACGGATTGCACACTGAAAATTATGATTTAATTCAAGATTCATTGAACGATCATATAATTGAGGTTCACAGAAGTAAATTAATTCCTTATTTTGATATAGTTAAAAGTAAAGCTCTTAATGCTGGTGCTTTGGGTTGTTCAATTTCTGGATCTGGTCCTTCAATCTTTGCTTTAACTAAAGGAAAAGATTTAGCAATTGAAATTGAATTAGTTTTTAAGTTAATTTATTCAAAATCAAATATTAATTTCTCCACATATGTTTCAAAAATTTGCTCCAATGGTGTATTAACTATTTAATAAAATCAATATGAGTTTTTATAGCCTTAATGGAAAATCACCAAATGTATCTTTTAAAGATGCTCTAATAAATGGTTTAGCACCTGATAAAGGTCTGTATTTTCCTGAAAAAATAAATAAATTATCAGAAGATTTCATAAACAATATAGGAAATTATTCAAATCAGGAAATAGCATATGAGTGTATAAATCAATTTGTAGGTCAAGACATTACTGAAAAGTATTTGCGAAAAATAATTGATGAAGTTCTTTCATTTGATTTTCCATTAGTAAAGTTAAATAATCAAATTTCATTTCTAGAATTATTTCATGGTCCAACGATGGCATTTAAGGATGTTGGAGCTAGGTTTATGTCTAGATGTCTTGCTTATTTTTTAAATGGTAGTAAAGAAAACACTGAGGTAACAGTATTAGTAGCTACTTCTGGAGACACCGGCGGTGCTGTAGCAAGTGGTTTTTACAAAGTAAAAGGGATAAAAGTAGTTATTTTGTATCCTAAAGGAAAAGTAACTAGTGTACAAGAGAAGCAGTTAACAACCTTGGGAGAGAATATAACTGCTTTAGAGGTTGATGGTACTTTTGATGATTGTCAAGCAATGGTCAAAACAGCTTTTTTAGACAAAGATTTATTAAATAAAATAAAATTAACATCAGCAAACTCTATCAATATAGGTAGATGGCTTCCACAAATGTTTTATTTCTTTTTTAGTTACAGAGATTTAAAATTATCGAATTTAGATAAAGTTGCTTACTCTGTGCCAAGTGGAAATTTTGGTAATATTTGTGCTGGCATGTTAGCCAAAGAAATGGGTTTGCCAATAGGTAAATTCATAGCTTCAAATAATATTAACGATGTTGTTCATAGATATTTAAATACCAAAATATATGACTCGAAGCCTTCCATTCAAACTATTTCAAATGCTATGGATGTTGGAGACCCTAGTAACTTTATCAGAATAAGTAATCTATATAAAAATGATTTTAATTCAATCAAGGAAAACTTATACACTTGTAGTTTTACTGATGATGAAACAGTATATGGTATTAAAGAATTAATCAACAAGTTTAACTATATCCCAGATCCGCATGGAGCAGTTGGTTATTTAGGGGTCAATGATTTTTTAAAATCATATCCTGATTATAAATGTGTCATTCTAGAAACTGCACATCCATCTAAATTCTCAGAGATTATCAGTTTGTATACTAATAATTTAGAAATACCTTCTCAAATTAGTTCTGTAATAGATAAGAAAAAAGAATCCGTAAATATTGATAGCTATTTAGCTTTTAAAAACTATTTGTTAAATAGGTAGCTTTATATCGTTGGAAGTTGTCCTTTCCCTTTTGTTGCCAATGAAGTCTTTCCTGTCAAGAATAAATCTACCTCTCTAGCCGCTTCTCTTCCTTCAGAAATTGCCCATACAATTAGTGACTGCCCTCTTCTCATATCACCTGCACTAAATATTTTTGGAATATTTGTTTGATAATTATTTCGATCGTTAATTCTAACACCTAACTTGTTAGCTAAACTTGATTCTGCACCTGTAAATCCAAGAGCTAGTAATGCAATATCACATTTCCATATTTTTTCTGAATCTTCAACTTCGATTAACTTTGGTGGATTATTTTTTTTAATCTCCCATTTAACATTTACTGTTTTTAGCCCGGTTAGGTTATTATTCTTATCGAATAAAAATTCTTTTGTGTTTATTAACCAATTTCTATCACATCCTTCTTTATGTGATGTACTATTTTTTAGTTGTAGTGGCCAATAAGGCCAAGGAGTTTTAACACTTCTATTTATAGGTGGTTTTGGCATTATTTCAAAATTAATAACTGACTTTGCTCCATTTCTATTTGCAGTTCCAACACAATCTGAACCAGTGTCTCCACCTCCAATTACTATAACATTTTTGTTTTTTAATTCAGTTGTTTTAATAGATTTGTCATAAAGAGATTTGGTTTGCTTAGTTAATAAATCCATTGCTTGAATTACACCATTAGATTTTGCACCAGGAATATTTAAAGCTCTTTTTTTTGATGCTCCTCCACATAACACAATAGAGTCAAAATCTTCTAGCTCGGATATACTGATATTTACTCCTACATTAGCATTTGTAATAAATTTTATACCCTCTTTTTTTAATATATTAACTCTTCTATCAATTATATTTTTTTCAAGTTTGAAATTTGGAATTCCATACCTTAATAATCCACCAATTTTGTCTTCTTTTTCATATACAATTACATTATGACCAACACTATTTAGTTGTTGTGCTGCTGCTAGACCTGCAGGGCCAGAACCTATAATTGCTATTTTGTAAATGGTTCTTTTAGCTGGGATTTTTGGTTTAATCCAACCATTCTTAAAGCCTTTTTCAACTATATTTTTTTCAATATTTTCAATCGAAACAGGTTCATCGATTATACCCAAAACACAAGATTTTTCACATGGCGCAGGGCATAGTCTACCAGTAAACTCTGGAAAATTATTGGTGGAATGTAAGATCCATGAAGCTTTTTGCCATTCTTCTTGGTGTACCATATGGTTAAAATCAGGGATTAAATTTCCAAGAGGGCAGGAGCTATGGCAAAATGGTATTCCGCAATCCATGCATCTTGAACCTTGGTTTTTTAAGTCTTTATCATCTAACTTTAAAGTAAACTCATTATAATTTCTAATTCTTTTTTTTACCGAAATATAACTATCTTCTTTTCTTTTAAATTCTTTAAACCCTGTTGATTTACCCATTTATTAAAGTTTATTAGTTGTTTTTTGATTCTGTAAAATATTTTCTAGTGCTTTCTTGTACTCAGTAGGCATTACTTTAATAAAATGACTAATATCTTTCCTCCAGTTTGAAATAATTTTTTTTCCTAAGCTACTATTTGTATATTTTACGTGTTCAGTAATGTGATGTTTTAGATTAATATTATCTTCAGTTGATAAATTCTCAAACTCTATTGATTCTGTATTGCATAGTCCATTTATAAAGTTATTCTCTTTGTCATAAATATATGCAATTCCACCACTCATTCCTGCTGCAAAATTTCTACCTGTTTTTCCTAAAATTATTATTTTACCTCCGGTCATATACTCACAACCATGATCACCAATTCCTTCAACTACAGCATTAGCTCCAGAATTTCTAACCGCAAATCTTTCTCCAGCTATACCATTTATGTATACATTTCCTGAAATTGCTCCAAATAAACATACGTTTCCTGCTATTATATTTTCTTCAGCTTTAAAATCTGCTTTTTCAGGCTTTTTAACTGATATTGTTGCTCCAGATAAGCCTTTTCCTAAATAATCATTGGTGTTTCCTTCAAGTTTAAAAGTAATGCCATTAGTAGCAAAGGCTCCAAAACTTTGTCCTGCCGATCCGTTAAAATTAATATTTATTGTATTGTCGGGTAGTCCTATGTCTTTGTATTTTTTTGATATTTCATTGCTTAATATTGCGCCTACTGATCTATCAGTATTTTTAATTTTGTAAGATAAGTTTGTTTCTATCCCATAATGAATCGCTTTTTGTGCTGATTTTACGATCTTTATGTCTAGAACATTATATAAGTTATGGTCCTGTTTTTCAATATTTCTTAATGTTGTTGTTTTTGGATCAAATGGTTGATATAAAATTGATGAAAAGTCAAGACCTTTAGCTTTGTAGTGATTAATTGCTTTTGAAGTATTTATTTTCTGTGTTTGACCAATCATTTCGTTCATTGTCTTAAATCCAAGTAGAGCCATAATTTCTCTTAGTTCATTCGCTACGAAATAAAAGAAGTTTATTACATGTTCTGGTTTCCCTTTAAAGTTTTTTCTAAGCTCTCTATCTTGTGTTGCTATCCCTACCGGACAGGTGTTCATGTGGCATTTTCTCATCATTATGCAACCTGAAGCAACCAGTGGAGCCGTTGCAAATCCAAACTCTTCGGCGCCTAAAAGTGCCGCTATTGCTACATCTCTTCCGGTTTTAAGTTGACCATCACACTCTACGACAATCCTGCTTCTTAAATCATTTAAAACTAAGGCTTGTTGTGCTTCAGCTATTCCTAATTCCCATGGTAATCCTGCGTGTTTTAACGAAGTTAACGGAGATGCTCCTGTTCCACCATCATAACCTGAGACTAACACTACATCTGCTTTTGCCTTGGCTACTCCAGCGGCTATAGTGCCAACTCCAACTTCAGAAACAAGCTTAACATTGATTCTAGCTTCTCTGTTTGCGTTTTTTAAATCATAAATTAGTTGAGCTAAGTCTTCAATCGAATATATGTCATGATGAGGTGGGGGGGATATTAATCCTACAAATGGAGTAGAATTTCTTACCTCTGCTATCCATGGAAACACTTTTTCACCTGGTAGTTGTCCTCCTTCCCCTGGTTTTGCACCTTGAGCCATTTTTATTTGTATCTCTTTTGCATTGGTTAAATAATTGGATGATACTCCAAACCTACCAGAAGCAACCTGTTTGATTGCTGAGTTTTTGTTATCACCATTTTTCATTATTTCAAACCTTTTTTTGTCTTCGCCTCCTTCTCCTGAATTACTTTTCCCATCAATCCTGTTCATTGCAATTGCGAGATTTTCGTGAGCTTCTTTTGAAATTGACCCATAAGACATAGCTCCAGTTTTAAATCTTTTTACAATTTCTGTCCAAGGTTCAACTTCGTCAATTGGAATAGGATCATAGTCATTGAATTCAAATAACCCACGAATAGTCATTAGTCTTTCAGACTGCTTATTGATATTGTCTGCGTATACGTCATAGCTTTTTTGATCATTTAGCCTCACAGCTTGTTGAATTTTGGTTACAGTTGTAGGATTAAACATGTGTCTTTCTCCATTTCGTCTCCATCTATATTCTCCACCAATGTTAAGTTTTAATTTATTCTTTTCATCTGTTAATGGAAAAGCATAATCATATCTTTTAGATATTTCTTTTTCTATTTCGTAAAGTCCAATCCCTTCAATTCTAGATGTTGTGTAGGGAAAATATTTTTTTGAAAATTCAGAATTAAACCCAACAATTTCGAAAAGTTGCGACCCTCTGTATGAGTGTAGTGTTGAAATCCCGATTTTGTTCATTATTTTTAATATTCCTTTTCCTATGGCTTTATTAAAATTAATTACTGCTTCAATTTCTGTATAATCTTTAATAAAACCTTCTCTGACTTGAGTCTTAATTATTTCATTGACCATGTATGGATTAATAGCACTAGCACCATATCCAAATAAAGCTGCAAAATGGTGAGGCTCTCTGGGTTCTGCCGATTCTATTATTATGTCAAAATATGATCTTTTTCTTCTTTGGTTTAACGAATGATGAACAAAAGAACATGCTAATAGAGCTGGTATTGGTGCATTTGTTTTATTTGCATTTTTATCAGAAAGTATAATTATGTTAAAGCCCTTATCGATACTTCTTTCTACTTCATTAACTATTTCGTCTAATGAGTCCTCTATTCCATTTAGTCCTTTGATTTTGTTGTATAATATTTTTATTGTTTTAGATTTAAACCCTTTGTATTCTATTTGTCTAATTTTGTGTAAATCCCTATTTGAAATTACAGGATTTTGAATTTTTAATTTTCTACATTGACGTGGCGAGATTTCAAATAAGTTTTTGTCATTTCCAAGTGATAAACTAATGTCAGTTACTATTTCTTCTCTAATTCCATCAAGTGGAGGGTTTGTTACTTGTGCAAATAATTGCTTAAAATAATTATATATTAATTGAGTTTTATCTGAAAGAACAGCTAGTGGGGTGTCATTTCCCATTGATCCAATAGCCTCTTTTGAATGTTGAGCCATAGGTGTGATTATTTCTTGAATGTCCTCAGTTGTGTAGTTGTATAGTCTTTGTCTTGTTTTTAAAGAAATTGATTCTTTTAATTGATTTTCCATTATATAGGGAATGTCTTTTAATTCAATCATTTGATCTTTAAGCCATTTGCCATATGGCTTCTTGGATGTTATTTCATTCTTAATTTCATCATCATTTATTATTCTTCCTTTGTTCATATCAACTAAAAACATTTTTCCTGGTTCAAGTCGCCCATGTGATAATATGTTTTCTGGCTGAATTTCAATTACTCCAATTTCTGAAGACATAATTAGTCTTCCGTCCTTAGTTACAGTATATCTTGAGGGCCTGAGCCCATTTCTGTCTAATAGAGCGCCAATATAATCCCCGTCTGTAAATGGAATTGATGCTGGCCCATCCCATGGCTCCATAATGCATGAATTATACTTATAAAAAGATTTTCTTTCCTCATTCATGTTAGTGTGTTTTTCCCATGCTTCTGGAATCATCATCATCATCACTTCTGGAAGACTTCTGTCAGTTAGTGTTAAAAGTTCAACAACCATATCCATAGATGCAGAATCAGATTTTCCATTTAAAATTATTGGAAACAGATCTTTCATATGCTCTCCGAATTCGTCGCTTTGCATAATCTCTTCTCTTACTCTCATCCTACTTAAGTTGCCTCTTAATGTGTTTATTTCACCATTTTGACACATAAATCTAAATGGTTGTGCAAGTTCCCAAGAGGGAAGTGTGTTTGTTGAAAATCTTTGGTGAACTAATGCTAGTCTAGTTACCAGTTCTGGTTGTTGTAAATCAGTAAAGTATAGTCCGATTGTTTCAGGCTTTATAATTCCTTTGTAAATAATAGTTGTAATAGAAAGACTGTTAACATAGAAAGAATTACAGTCTGACACTTTTGAGTTGTAAATTTTATGTTCTGCTATTTTTCTAGCGATATAAAGCTTGATTTTAAATTCCTTTTCAGAAATATTTTTTGATTTTTTAATAAATACTTGTTCGCTTAAAGGTTCTGATTTAGATGCAATTTCTCCCAAAAAAGAACTTATAACCGGGACTTTTCTCCATCCAATTATTTCTAAGTCTTGTTTTTTAATTTCACTTGAGAAAATGTCTCTAAAAAAACTTGTTTGATTTTTAGGAATAAATAACATCCCGACAGCATAATTTCTTTCTTTAGGGATGTTAAATTCGCAAACTTTTTTAAAATAACTATGTGGTATGTCAATAAGGAGCCCTGCTCCATCTCCTGTAACTCCATCTGAACTAACTCCGCCTCTATGTTTTAGTTTAATTAAAATTTCAAGAGCGTCATGAATTATTTGATTAGTTTTCTCGCCATTTAAATTACATATAAATCCAGCTCCACAATTCTCGTGCTCGTATTCTGGTCTGTATAGCCCTTGTTTTTTAAACATGATTTTTTGGTTTGTTTAGTTTGTTGGGGAAGGCTAATATATAGACAACTATTACTATAAAAAAATATCAAATTATATTTATGAATTATACAAATATGTCCATCAAATTAAATGGATTTAATATTTAAATGAGTATATTTTAGTGATTTGATAATGATTATTATAAAATAAATTTTTTTTAATTATATAGCCTTTAAAATATATTTTATATATAAAATTTATTAAATCTTTTAATTATTCTCAACATATAGGTGATTATATTAAATTATTAAATTATCAAATTATCAATTTTAGACAACTTTTTTTTATTTTTTTTTATTTTCACATATTTATTTTTACTGTTATCATAAAAATTTTATTTTGCCTGATTTTTATAATAATTAATCTTCTTTTTTCATATAAATTTAGCTGCTTAATAACACAAAAAATATATTATGAAAAACTTATTTACTTTTTTATTTATTACGTTTATTTCTGTCTTTAATACTTTTGGTCAAGAAATAAGTGCAGACGTTGTTAGCCGTTATGTTTGGAGAGGCACTCAATTTGGAGACTCAGGACATATTCAACCAACACTTTCTTATTCAGCTGGTGATTTTGAAATAGGTGCTTGGGGAAGTTTTGCATTGTCTGGTAATGATGGAGGGTCTGAACTTGATCTATACATTTCTTATGATTTAGGATTTGCTTCACTTACACTTACTAATTACACATTTCCTGGGGATGCTAGTGCCTCTATAATACCAGATGATTTTTTTGGAGTAGAGGGTTATGAGTTAAGTACAGGCTTTGATTTAGGCCCTTTTGGAATAGCAGTTGGTTATTTTACCGAGACTGAAGATTTATACATTGAAACTGGATTTTCTCTTGGATCTCTAGATGTAGCTATTGGAGGGGGTAACGAAGTGTATACTTTAGATAGAGATTTTGCTGTATGTAATTTTTCACTTGGAACTTCAAAAGAAATTAAAATAACAGAGGATTATTCTTTACCTGTATTTGGTTCTTTTGTTTATAACCCTGATACAACTGATGCCTTCTTAGTATTTGGCGCTAGTTTCTAATATTAATCTTAAACATTAAAATTATGTATAATACATTATTATTTTTTAAATATTTACTTCAAGAATCTGTTTCTTCTGTGTCTGAGGTAATTGATGTTGTGACATCTGAAGATGTTGCCGCTGCAGTTGAGGCTGTTCAAAGTGGTTTCTATGCGGACATGGGAATGCTTTGGATGCTTATTGCTGGTATTTTAGTCTTCTTTATGCAAGCTGGATTTACTTTAGTTGAGTCTGGGATGACTAGATCCAAAAATGCAGTTAATATTGCAATGAAAAACTTATTAGATATTACAGTTGGTTCTTTAACCTATTGGTTTGTTGGATATTCATTAATGTATGGGGATTCAGAAAATGGTTGGTTCTTTTGGAGCGGTATAATGCAAGGAGAGGGAGCTGACTTATTTTTCCAAACAATGTTTGCAGCAACTGCTGCAACAATTGTTTCTGGTGCAATCGCAGGTCGAACTAAATATTCTACCTATGCTATTTTTACAGTTGTAATGACAGCCTTAATATATCCAATCGCTGGTGGTTGGGAATGGAATGGAGGATTCTTAAATACAGCTTCCTTTATGCCTACTGAATTTATAGATTTTGCAGGATCTTCAATTGTTCACTCCGTAGGTGGATGGGCTGCTTTAGTTGGAGCTTATATGGTTGGTCCAAGAATTGGTAAATTTGTTGATGGAAAAGTAATTCCTTTTCCTGGTCACAATCAAGTTTTAGCAACCCTCGGAGTTTTTATTCTATGGTTAGGATGGTTTGGTTTTAATGGAGGATCTCAATTAGCATGGGGTGGGCCTGACGCAATTGCTGCATCGAATGTTGTTTTATATACAAACTTATCTGCTGCAGCTGGTGCCTTTGGTGCATTAGTTACAACTTGGATATGGTATGGAAAACCTAATTTAGTTCAAACATTAAATGGAGCATTAGCAGGACTTGTAAGTATTACTGCTGGATGTGGAAATATGACTGCCGTTGGATCTGTATTAGCTGGTCTAATTGGTGGTATTATAGTTGTTTTTTCAATTGAATTTATTGAGAAAAAACTAAAAATTGACGATGCAATCGGTGCTGCTTCAGTTCATGGAGTAGCTGGTGTATGGGGTACCTTAGTTATTGGGCTTTGGGGTGTTGATGGAGATACAGGAATTGGCCTCTTTAATGGGGGTGGAGCATCACAGCTAGGTGCTCAAGCTATTGGAGTTTTAGCATATGCCATATGGGCTACTGTTTTAGCATTTTTAGTTTTTGGAATACTTAAAAAGACGATTGGACTTAGAGTTTCTGAAGAAGTAGAAATAGCCGGCTTAGATGAATCCGAGCATGGTTCTATTGCTTACGCAGGTGAAAGAAAAAGAAAATGATTTAATAATTAGTTTGTTTTGTTGATAGTGGTTAAAATGGCTTAGAAATTTATTTCTAGGCCATTTTGCTTAATCTAGCCTTATTTTAGACGCAACTTCTTTCGCTTTTTGAACTAGGATTGAGGTATCTTCTTTCCCATATGCTAAAGACACTGCCATTCTTCTATATTTTCTAGTGTTTGGTTTTCCAAAAATTTTAAAGTCAGTGTTTTTGAATTTTGCAGCTTCTTCTAACCCTGAGATTATTGGATAATTTTTGTTTTCATATTGTGCTAATACAACTGCAGAAGCTCCATTTTGAATTAAGGGTATCGAAATTATAGGGATTCCTAAAATAGCTCTTGCATGAAGTTCAAATTCTGAAAAGTTTTGTGTCCCAGCTAGAGTTACCATTCCAGTATCGTGAGGTCTAGGAGATAGTTCTGAAAAATAAACTGAATCATCTATTATGAAAAACTCTACACCCCAAATTCCACTTCCCCCCAGTGCTTTTGTAATCTTATCAGCCATCTCTTGTGCTGTTTTCAAGTGACTATCTTCCATTTTCATTGGCTGCCAACTTTCTTGATAATCACCTCTTTCTTGTCGATGTCCAATAGGAGGACAGAACAAAGTATTGTTATTATTTTGGGTGAGTGTAAGAAGGGTTATTTCATAATCAAAGGATATGAACTCTTCAACAATTACCTCCATTAAATCTCCTCTTGATCCTTGTAGCGCTTCATCCCATGATTTTTCAATATCAGACTCATTCCTAATCACAGATTGACCTTTGCCAGATGATGACATAAGAGGCTTGACTACGCAAGGCATTCCTGTATATTCCACTCCTTTTACTAGTTCATCATATGATTTAGCGTATTTGTATTTTGCAGTTTTTAATCCTAAATCTTTAAAGGCTAAATCTCTAATTGATTTTCTATTCATCGTAAAATTTGCCGCCTTTGCAGATGGAATTACATTGTAGCCTTGTTTCTCATAATCATAAAAACGTTCAGTTCGAATACTTTCTATTTCAGGAACTATAAAATCTGGTTTATGCTTGTCAACAATTTTATCCAATTCAAATCCATTTAGCATATCAATAACCTCAAATTCATGAGCAACCTGCATTGCTGGAGCATTTTTGTAGTTATCTACAGCTATTATATATTGACCTAATCTTTGCATTGCAATTACAAATTCTTTGCCTAATTCCCCTGAACCTAATAATAGTATTTTATTTCTCATATTGCTAAATTAATAAATCTTATATCGCATCATTTTTTTTGCCAACATTTAAAGCAGGATATTACAATGTCTGTTAATTTTTTTTATCTATTTCAATTTAAAAATTGATTTATTATAATGACAGCTTCATTTGTTATAATTATAATTCTTTAAATGTGTTAAATTTATTTTTTAATTAATTTCAGTACTACATTTTATAAAAATAATACAACAATACTGAATTTTTTTGTTTGTAATCAAAAGGTTTTAAAATTTATTTTAGGGCCTTTTTTTTATTATATATTAACTTAACTTTTAACAGTACAATTTATAAAACTATATTTGAAAAAAAATATTAATGCATAAAGCAGGTTTTGTAAATATTATAGGAAATCCAAACGTAGGTAAATCTACTTTGATGAATTCTTTTGTTGGTGAGAAGCTTTCCATTATAACGTCTAAGGCTCAAACTACAAGACATAGAATACTAGGAATAGTAAATGGCGATGAATTTCAAATGGTGATTTCTGATACTCCAGGAATAATTAAACCTGCATATGAGCTTCAGTCCTCAATGATGGACTTTGTAAAAGCAGCTCTTGATGATGCGGATGTACTTGTCTACATGGTTGAAATTGGTGAAAAGGATCTTAAGGATGAAAAATTCTTTGAAAAAATTATAAATTCTAAAATACCAGTTATCTTACTAATTAATAAAATTGATATTTCTAATCAAGAAGAGTTAGAAGAATATGCACTTATGTGGAAAGAGAAAGTTCCAAATGCTGAAATATACCCAGTCTCTGCTTTAAAAAACTTTCAAATTAAAGAGGTTTTTGATAGAATAGTTGAGTTATTGCCCGAATCACCACCTTTTTATCCAAAAGATCAGTTAACTGATAAACCCGAGAGATTTTTTGTAAATGAAATCGTTAGAGAAAAAATACTTACTTACTACAAAAAAGAAATTCCATACTCTGTAGAAATTTTAACTGAAGATTTTTTTGAAGAAGAAAAAATTATCAGAATCAGATCTGTTATTATGGTAGAAAGAGAAAGTCAAAAAGGAATTGTTATTGGCCATAAAGGAGTTGCTTTAAAAAGAGTCGGTACTTCTGCAAGACGTGATTTAGAAGCTTTTTTTGGAAAGCAAATTCATATTGAGCTTTATGTTAAAGTCAATAAAAATTGGAGAAGTAACCAAAACCAATTAAGAAGGTTTGGTTATAATAATTAAAACATTTTTTTTTTAAGTTAATATAATTACTACAATTATTTTAAACCCAAACACCATCCTAAAGTATATTTATATTTATTAACTACTTAAAATATAAAAATGAAAAAATTAATTTACCTATTATTTTTTATTACCACTTTTTCTTTTTCTCAAAATGCATTTATGGAATTTCAATTTGAGGCCAAAAGAGGAGCGCAGACTGCTATTCTAGCTCTCACTGATGAGTTTTGGGGAGATGCTGAGTTTAAATCTGGAGGAATCAATATTCAAGCCTTTAACATTGGAAATGAAATTTCTACACACAGAATTGTTCTCTATGGAGATCCTGCAAATTGGGGAAGATCTGATTCTTTATCCAATGAGGACAAGTGGGCAGTATTTTCTCACAAACTAAACAATCATATAGAAAAATGGACTCATAGTTCATCTGGAAATGTTATTAGTTGGGTTGGAGATAATGATGACTATAAGTATGCTCAGATATATGAATTCAAAGCAAGTGATCCGAGTGCATTTAAAGCTGCTCACGATAAGCTTGTTAGCGAAATGTCCCCTACATTAAAAGGTGAGATTGGATTTGGAAGTTATGAAATTGGAGGTTATAATGGAGCCTCACATTGGGTTGTTGTTACCGCAAAAAACTGGAGTGATTTAATTGTTACAAGGAGAAATATGAAGGAATCATTAAGTAAACAATGGGAACAATACTATAAAGATAGAGGTGATGTAGAGCATATTAGAAATTACACCCTTAACACTGCCAAAAGGTATTAAGATTATTATTAACTATAAAAAACGATAAAATGAAAAAATTACTAGTACTATTATTAATTCCATTTTTTGCTTTTTCTCAAACTAATCCTGACAGAGAATATTGGCAAACTAACAAATGGACACCAAAAAAAGGAATGAATGCTGAATTTGAAGCGGGAGTCGCTAAAAAGACAGATAAGTTTAACGGAACAGCTGAAACCTCTATGGCTACATATCAAATTATTACTGGGCAAGACCAAGGTAAGTATATGAGAGTTATGGGAAATAGAGATTCTTCTGCATTTGATGAAGACAATACTGCTGAATTAGCATATTGGGGTAAACATGTTATGCCTTATGTTGAGTCAAATGATGGAAATATAAGATGGTGGAGAATGAAAGGTTTTAGTCAAAACTGGGATAATGATTTACCACCAGCTAGATTTGTAAAAATGACAACTTACACAATCAAAAGAGGTAAGATGTCAGATTTTTTAAGATTCTGGAGAAACAATACTAAATTACAGAAAGAATTAGGGTATTCTGGAATCACAGGACTATTTATGTTAGTTTCTGGTGGAGAATCTCAACAATTATTGGAAGTAGAGCCTTACAATAGTCATGCAGAGGGTATGGGTGAAATGACAAACCCCGATGTTAATTATGTTGAAGAGTATAACAAAATGCATGGGTGGAGAACTCATCGTAATGATGAAAGGGCTGCAACTGCGGCTATTGAAGAATTATGGGGTATTACTGTAGAGACTGCAGAACTGAATGTTGAAATGTCTTCAAAATTGAAGTAAATTTCACTTAAGCTTATATTATGAAAAAAGTTGATTAATTTATTAATCAACTTTTTTTTATGTAAAATTCTAGTTTTTAGCATTACATTTGCATTCATTTAAATGATATGAGTAATATAGTTGCAATAGTTGGTAGACCTAATGTAGGTAAATCTACATTCTTTAACAGACTTGTTCAAAGACGAGAAGCAATAGTAGATGCTATAAGTGGAGTAACTAGAGATAGGCACTATGGTAAAAGTGATTGGAACGGAAAAGAATTTTCTTTGATTGATACTGGAGGCTATGTAGTCGGTAGTGATGATGTGTTTGAGAGCGAAATTGATAAACAAGTGGAGTTAGCAATTGATGAAGCAGATGCTATCATTTTTATGGTTGATGTAGAGTCAGGTGTGACCTCTATGGATGAAGAAGTAGCAAAACTTCTTAGAAAAGTTAATAAGCCTGTCTTTCTTGTTGTAAACAAGGTAGATAACTCAACTAGATCTAATAATGCTGTTGAATTTTATGAGCTTGGATTAGGAGAGTATTACACAATCGCCAGTATTAATGGTTCTGGTACAGGAGATTTATTAGATGCACTTGTAGAAAATTTTTCTGATGATTCTGAAGAAGTAAATGATTTACCAAGATTTGCGGTAGTTGGAAGACCAAACGCTGGTAAATCGTCATTTATTAATGCTTTAATTGGAGAAGAAAGATATATTGTTACTGATATAGCAGGAACAACAAGAGACTCAATTGATACAAAATATAATAGATTTGGATTTGAATTCAATCTTGTTGATACTGCTGGTATAAGAAGAAAATCTAAAGTTAAAGAAGATCTTGAGTTTTATTCTGTAATGCGAAGTGTTCGAGCTATCGAGCATTCAGATGTATGCATTTTACTTTTAGATGCTACTAGAGGTTTTGACGGTCAGGTAAGAAATATCTTTTGGCTTGCAGAAAGAAACAAAAAAGGAATTGTAATTGTAGTTAATAAATGGGATTTAGTAGAAAAAGATAATCAATCATTGAAAGATTACGAGAAGATTATTCGAAAAGAAACTGAACCGTTCACAGATGTACCAATTGTTTTTATTTCAAGTTTAACAAAACAAAGACTTTTTAAGGCAATAGAAACTGCTGTTGAAGTATATAAAAACAGATCTAAAAAGATAAAAACAAGTAAGTTAAATGAAATTCTTTTACCTATAATAAAAAATTATCCACCTCCAGCCTATAAAGCTAAATACGTAAAAATCAAGTTTATTACACAACTTCCTACCCCTCAACCCCAATTTGCATTTTTTTGTAATCTACCGCAATACATCAAGGAACCTTACAAAAGGTTTATAGAAAACAAACTTAGAGAGCACTTTCATTTTAATGGTGTACCAATAGATATTTATATGCGAAAGAAATAAAATTAAAGTTCATTTTTTATTTTAAGGAGTCTACTTTTAATTTCATTTAGTTTTTCAATTATTTCAAAACTATTCATAGGTTTTTTTTTAGCTTCCTTAATGTATGTTTTAGCACCCTCAATTGTGAAACCTTTTTCTTTTAGTAAAAAAAAGATTTGTTTTATGATTATAATATCATCTGAGGTGTATTTTCTTTTGCCATTTGCACTTTTTTTAGGGCTAAGTGTCTTGAATTCTTTTTCCCAAAAACGTATTAACGAAGCATTTACATCAAAAGCTTTTGCTACTTCTCCAATTGAGTAATATCTTTTTTCAGGAAATTCAACATTCATTAGTCTAAGGATTGATTAACTAATGATGTTTGTTTAAGTAATTCATCAAATTCCTTGGCAGTTAAATTACCGTAATAAAAATTAACAGGATTGATTCTTCCATTGTCTTTAAAGACTTCATAATGAAGATGAGGTGCTTGAGATCTACCCGAGCTACCTACATAGCCAATTAAATCACCACGTTTAACTTTTTGCCACTTCTTGACATTGTATTTGTATAAGTGTGCATATAGGCTTGTATATCCATAGCCGTGATCAATTCTAATATGTTTTCCGTATCCAGTAGATCGGCTATCGACTCTTTTTACTACACCATCACCTGTTGCATATACTGGAGTTCCTCGTGGGGCAGTAAAATCCATACCATAATGGAATTTTTTTACTTTAGTAAAAGGATCAGTTCGGGTTCCATATCCAGATGCTATCCTAGTTAAATCATCATTATTAACGGGCTGGATTGCAGGAATTGCCTGTAGAAATTTTTCTTTTTCTAGGGCTAATTTGGTTATTTCATCAAGGGATTTAGACTGAACAATTATCCTCTTTTGTAAAACATCTATATTTCTGTTGCTTTCTTTTATTAAATCTGAATAATCATATCCATCATATTTTTTATATCTATTTACACCCCCAAAACCTGCTTTTCTTTTATCTTCTGAAATAGGACTAGATTCAAAATAAATTCTATATATAGCATTGTCCCTTTCCTCAATATTAGATAACACCTTTTGAGCATCTTCAATTTTTTTGTTTAGGATATCGTATTGCAATGTTAAATTTTCTAATTCTCTGGTTAGAGCTTTTTCTTTTGGCGATTCAAAATATGTGCTAGTTAAAAAAATAAAAAACATACTCAAGAAAGCTGACCCAAATAAATAAATTAGTATGTATTGGATTACATCACTTTTTTTTCTCTCTATTTTGCGATAAGAAAGTGATTCAGAGTCGTAATAATATTTTAACTTAGACATGTCTAAAAAAATTATATTTTTGTATTAGTTTATAACTAACAACCTACAAAGATATAAATTGTTTTGCACTTTAATAAAATAACGCCTAACCTAGTATAAATAATGGACTCTAATCTTGTAAGAAAACACTTCATTGATTTTTTTAAATCTAAGTCTCACCAGGTTAATTCTTCGTCTTCATTGGTTGTTAAAAACGATCCTACTTTGATGTTTGTCAATTCAGGAATGGTTCCTTTCAAGGAATTCTTTTTAGAGAACTCTACATCTAAATACAAAAGAATCACAAACTCACAGAAATGTTTGAGAGTTTCAGGCAAGCACAATGATTTAGAAGAAGTTGGATACGATACATATCATCATACTTTTTTTGAAATGTTGGGCAATTGGAGTTTTGGAGATTATTTTAAGGAAGAAGCAATTAATTGGGCATGGGAATTATTGACAGAGGTTTATAAGATTGATAAAAACGATCTTTATGTTACTGTTTTTGAGGGAACTAAAGATTCAGATAATTTACCCTTAGATAAGCAAGCTCTCGATATTTGGAAAAAAATTATCCCAGAATCACATATTTTATATGGAAATAAAAATGATAACTTTTGGGAAATGGGAGAGCAAGGACCCTGTGGTCCTTGTAGTGAAATACATGTAGATATTAGAAATCAAGTAGAAAAAGATAAAACTTCAGCTTTAGAACTTGTAAATAAAGATCATCCTCAGGTTTTAGAGATATGGAATTTAGTCTTCATGCAGTACAACAGAAAGGCTAGCGGTAAACTAGAAGATTTACCAAATAAACATATTGATACTGGACTCGGTTTAGAGAGACTTTGTATGGTATTACAGGGGGTTAGTTCAAATTATGATACAGACCTTTTTACACCAATTATTAAAGAAATAGAATCTTTAACAGCTTTTAAATATGAAGGAAAATCTTCAAAAACAGATATAGCAATGAGAGTTATCTCTGATCATGTTAGAGCTGTTTCTTTTTCCATTGCAGATGGTAAGTTACCTAGTAATAATGGTTCTGGATATGTAATTAGAAGAATTTTAAGAAGAGCGGTTAGATACGGCTTTTCATTCCTTGGAACAAAAACTCCGTTTATCTATAAACTAGTGAATATCTTAAGTCAAAAACTTGGTGATAATTTTCCCGAAATAAATAGCCAAAAACAATTAATTGAAAATGTTATTAAGGAAGAGGAATTATCATTTTTGAGGACCTTGGACCAGGGTCTTGTTAAATTAGATCAAATTGTTAAATCTTCATCTGACAAAACCATTTCTGGCAAAAAGGCTTTTGAACTTTATGATACCTACGGTTTTCCGATAGATTTAACCTCTCTAATACTAAGTGAAAAGGATTTACAACTAGATATAAAAGGTTTTAACAAAGAATTACAAATACAAAAAGATAGATCAAAATCTGCCAATGAATCTTCATCTGAAGATTGGACAGTTCTAATTGATGACCCGATTCAAGAATTTGTTGGATATGAAATATTAACTACTAAATTAAAAATAGCTAAATATAGAAAAGTTTATTCTAAAAAAGATGGTGATTTGTTTCACCTAGTATTTAATATTACACCATTTTACGCTGAAGGAGGTGGTCAAGTTGGTGATAAAGGACAATTAAAGTCTACTAATGGAGATATTACTTACATTTTAGATACTATAAAAGAAAATAATGTTACAATTCATTTCACGAAAGAACTTCCTAAAAATATCAATGATTTATTCACTGCAGTTGTTGACTCTAAACTAAGAAAAAGAATTGAATCCAATCACTCGGCTACACATTTATTACATCAGGCTCTAAGGCAAATACTAGGAAACCATGTCGAGCAAAAGGGTAGTTCAGTACAATCTAAAAACCTTAGGTTTGATTTTTCTCATTATGAAAAAATTTCAGACATACAATTATCCATGGTTGAGTCTTTTGTTAACTCAAAAATTGATGACCAAATTTCATTAATTGAAAATCGAGAAGTTCCTATGCAAGATGCAATTGATAATGGAGCGATTGCTCTTTTTGGAGAAAAATATGATGATGTTGTTAGAACAATAAAATTTGGTGACTCCGTTGAATTATGTGGTGGTACACATGTAAAAAACACTGCCGAAATATGGCAATTTAAAATTAAATCGGAAGGTGCTATCGCATCAGGTATTAGAAGAATTGAAGCCATTACTGGTTCTGCAGTTAAAGACTACTATAATCAATCAATTATTCAACTTGCAGAAATAAGAAAGTCACTTAATAATACTAAAAATCCTGTTGACTCTCTAGTAGAATTGAAAAATGAAAATTTAAAATTAAAAAAACAATTAGAAGCGCTTTCGAATGATAAATTACATAATTTAAAAGATTCTTTGATTAATGAGTTAAAAAATGTTAATGGAGTTAACTTTTTAGTTAAAAAAGTAGACCTAGATGTCTCTAATATTAAAAAATTATCTTTTGAATTAGGATCAAAACACAAGAATTTATTTATCATTTTTATGGCAGAAAATAATTCAAAAGCTAATATTGTTTGCTATATATCTAAACAACTAGTTCAATCCAAAGGTTTTGATGCTAGGGAGGAGATTAAAAAGTTATCTCCATTAATTAATGGTAGTGGTGGGGGACAAAATTTCTTTGCAACTGCTGGAGGATCTGATACATCTGGTATCGCCGAAGCGTTAAAACAGGCTTCAAAAAGGTTTGATTAAACAATTTATTACATAGGTAAAATTTATTTTGGTAAAAAAAGGATCTAAATCATATAGTATTTTATACAATAAATGCCCTAAATGCCATCGTGGTAAATTTTGGCACAAAAATAATCCATATCTAAATATTTTAAAAGATAATAAGCTTACAAATGACCATTGCAACCGTTGTAAATTTAAATACGAAATTGAACCTGGTTTTTGGTTTGGTGCAATGTACGTTAGTTATGGTATCGCCGTTGTTTTTCTTATAATTTTTGGAGTTTGTCTAGTTAGCCTTTTTAAAGATATAGAAATACTAACAATGGTTTCAGTTTTGTCTATATTGGTAGTTATTTTAGCTCCCTTAAATCACTTCTTTTCAAGACTAATTTGGATAAATATTTTTGTTGACTATATTGACTCTAATTAACAGTAGATTTTTAATTACATGAACATTTCAAAAAAATCTTTAGACAAAGTTAAAATTTCAATCTCTGAGCATATCATAAATACACCTATTTTAACAAATAAAGAGGTTAATTCAATTTGTGATTCAGAAGTTTTTTTTAAGTGCGAAAATTTTCAAAAATCCGGTTCATTTAAATTCAGAGCTGCTACTAATGCCATTTTAAATTTAAATGAAACAGATAAAAAAAGTGGTGTTATTACACATTCATCCGGTAATTTTGCTCAAGCATTAGCATTAGCTTCAAAAAATCAAAATATCACTTCACATATAGTAATGCCTAAAAATGCACCAAAATTCAAAAAAAATGCAGTAATCAAAACTACCGACAATTTAATTGAATGTAAATCAACACTTGAAGATAGAGAAAAAACTACTACTAAAATTCAAAATAAGTATAACTTAACTTTTATACATCCATCTAATAATTTGGATGTTATTTTAGGTAATTCTACAGTAGTTTCTGAATTAATTCAAGACCATCCTGATCTAGATTATATACTATGCCCAATAGGTGGAGGTGGTCTTATAGCAGGGTCAGCACTTGCATGTAAAGCTCATTCAAATAAATGTGAAATAATTGGAGTAGAGCCACTAAATGTTAATGATGCTTATAAATCCCTAAAATCTAAAAAAATTGAGTATAACCTCAAAACAGATACAATTGCAGATGGTTTACGAACTAATTTAGGAGATATAAATTTCCCTATAATATTAAAACATATAAAATCAATTATTTGTGTTAGTGAAGATGAGATTATTAATGCAATGAAATTAATTTATAATAAACTAAATATTTTAATAGAACCTTCTAGTGCTGTTACATTTGCAGGTGTGTTAAAAGAAAAAGAAAAATTTAAGGGAAAGAAAGTTGGAGTTATTCTTTCTGGTGGAAATGTTGACTCTAAAAAATTACCTTTTTAAAAATATTTTTCCAAATTAATTTTCGAATGAAGGTCCCTTCTTTTTTATTAACCAGTCTCTTTTTTGAACTAATGACAGAAACGATGTATCCTATTTTTATAAATATTAGATAAGTTAAACTTCTTAGGTTATATGCTCTTTTCAATGCGGATAATAAACTTAAAACAATCCCAAACCGCATTTTATACAGTGCTTCTCCTTGTAAATATTTGGCACTTTTATTATAATTTAAGCCTGTAGGTTTGAGATGCTTTACAATTAGATTTTCATTAGTCACCACCTTCCACTTATTATATTTTGCTAATAAAACATCAACTGTATCCCAACCGATAGATTCTTTTAAACCACCAATTTCTTGAAAACATTCTTTTTTGTAAGACTTGATAGGTCCTCTAACATGTTTTTTAGATGAAATATTTTCAAATATCCAATCATCATTTTTTTTAACATATAAAACACCCGAAGCCATTCCAACCATAGGGTCTTTTTTATATTCTAATATTATTTTTTCTAGATAATTTTTGGGAAGTATTATATCTGCATCAAATTTACATATTATGTCATAATTAGAGTCCATAGTATTTAAGCCTTGATTAAATGCATTGATTACTTTCTTACCAGGTAGATGCTTATTGTTTGAATTTATATCAAGCTTACTTATCCAGTCATAATTTTTTAAGTAACTATCAATTTTTGAAGAACTTTGGTCAGTTGAATTATCATTTACAAGAAGTAACTTTTTTGCAGCGTGAGATTGTTCAACAATTGATTTTATAGTCGACTCTATATACTTTTCTTCATTGTGAAAAGGAATTATAATATATACATTCATAACTTTCTTGTTAAATGTAAACTTGCTAACTATTGAAGCTTTTCAAATTCTTTAGAGTACGTTTCTTCATTATTGGCTCTTTTTTCACTCCAAGATATCTCTTTAGGTTTTCTTACTGCGTAAACTATATAATATCGTGGAAAAAATAATCTTAAAATTGGTCTAAATCCTATTTTTTTTGTTGGATTAGTCCACTTTTTTTTAGAGATTACTTCCCAACCTGATTTCTCAAGTAGCCAATCAAATTGCCAATCTTCAAATTCATGATAATGTCTATCCCATTTATCATTAGGATTTTTATATGCACTTGAAAACCATAATTTTAATGGTATGCTAGCAATTAATTTATCTGCTTTAATTTCTCTTAATACATTAAAAGGAGCAACTAAATGTTCAAATATTTCAAATGCTGTTACAGTACTGGCATTTGATTTTTTAACTGTGCTAAACTCTGTATCTAAGTCTTCACCTTGAGTATTAAAAACAGTATAGTTGTTTTTTTTCATTATTTCAGAAAAAGGATTTGGAATACCCAGATCTAAAATTTCTTCATTAGTGTCAATATACTTTTTTAGAAATTCTAATGTAATTCGATATCTTTTGTGGGGATAATTATTTTTATACATTAATATTGATATACGATAGCATTTATATGCATTCCAGCTCCAACACTAGCAAACATTATAAGGTCTCCTTTAGTTAAATTATGTGGTTTCAATTTGTCCTTTCTTACAAGATCAAATAATGTAGGTACAGTAGCTACAGAGCTATTACCAAGTTTATGAATATTCATTGGCATTATATTTTCAGGAACTTGCATTTTATACAACCTGTAAAATCGCTTTATTATAGCTTCATCCATTTTTTCATTTGCTTGATGAATAAATATTTTTTTTAAATCTTCAATTTTATAATTGCTCTTGTCCAAGCAACTTTTCATTGCGGCAGGGACATTAGTTAATGCAAATTCATAAATTTTTCTTCCATGCATCTTAATGAATCTAGAATCATTTCCACTATTGGTATTGTAAGACTCTCCAAAAAATAAATAATAAATTTCATCAGTTGTATAAGATGCAGATTCATGAGAAATTATTCCCAAACCATCTTTTGAAGACTCTAATATAGTAGCACCTGCTCCATCTGCATAAATCATTGAATCTCTATCAAATTTGTCAACTACTCTTGAAAGAGTTTCTGAACCTATTACTAAGCATTTTTTTGCTATACCAGATTTTATAAAACTATTGGCTTGGATAACTCCTTCGACCCATCCTGGACACCCAAACAAGATATCATAGGCTACACATTTTGGATTTTTAATTTTTAATAAATGTTTTACTCTAGCTGCTAGACATGGTAACATATCACTTTGATCTGATGTTGGTTTAACATCACCAAAATTATGAGCAACTATTATATAATCAATAGATTCTTTATCAATATTAGCATCTTCAATTGCTTTTTCAGCTGCTAAATAACCAAGATCAGATGAGTTTAAATTATCATTTGCATATCTTCTTTCTTTGACGCCTGTGATTTCTTTTAGTTTATTTATTACACTACCTATCTCAGATTCAACCTTAGACCCATCTACATTATAAAATATATGGTTGCTAAAATCCTCATTTTTTTTTAAAACATTAGGTATATAGCTTCCAGTACCTGTAATTTTTACATTCATAAAATAATTTTGAAATAGTATTAAAAATTAATTTTAATATACAATCTAAGTATTTTTTTTGAAATAATTACTCTGTATAAGATTCTATTGGGGCGCAACTACAAATCAAGTTTCTATCTCCGTATGCATCATCAACTCTTCTAACAGAAGCCCAAAACTTATTTTCTTTAGTGAAGTCTAAAGGGTAGGCAGCTTGACTTCTAGAATAACCAAAGTTCCATTTATCTGCTGTTACCATCTTCAAAGTGTGAGGTGAGTTTTTTAATATATTATTTGATTCATCTACATTACAGCTATCAATTTCTTTTCTAATTTCTAACATTGCATTACAAAATCGATCAAGCTCATCTTTACTTTCACTTTCTGTAGGTTCTATCATCATAGTTCCAGCTACGGGAAAAGAGACTGTTGGTGCATGAAACCCATAATCCATTAATCTTTTGGCTATATCTGTAACCTCAATTCCATTTAATTTGAATGGCCTACAGTCAATAATCATTTCATGTGCAGCTCTACCATTTTTGCCAGAATATAAAACTTCATATTTACCAGATAGTCTTTCTTTTATATAGTTAGCATTTAAAATAGCCATCTTTGTCGAATTTGTAAGTCCGCTACTTCCTAACATTTTAATGTACCCATAAGAAATTAGACATGCTAAAGCTGATCCAAAAGGAGCAGAGGATATTGAATTTATAGCTTTTTCTCCACCAGTCTTTATTATCGGGTTTGAAGGTAAAAAAGGAGCTAGTTGTTTCGCAACACATATAGGTCCAACTCCAGGTCCACCACCTCCGTGAGGTATGGCAAATGTCTTATGAAGATTAAGGTGGCAAACATCTGCTCCAATAGTTGCAGGGTTAGTTAAACCAACTTGTGCGTTCATGTTAGCACCGTCCATGTAAACTTGTCCACCATTATCATGAATAATAGTTGTTATTTCAACTATGTCTGCTTCAAAAACTCCATGTGTAGAAGGGTAAGTGATCATAAGAGCAGCTAAGTTATCTTTATGTTCTATGGCTTTAGCTTTTAAGTCTTCAATATCTATATTACCGTCTTCTGACGCTTTGGTTACAATAACCTTCATACCTGCCATTACAGCACTAGCAGGATTAGTTCCATGTGCTGAAGAGGGTATAAGACATATATTTCTGTTTTGATCACCGTTATCTTCATGATATGCTCTTATAACCATCAATCCGGCAAATTCTCCTTGAGCTCCAGAATTTGGTTGTAATGAGGTCGCAGCAAACCCTGTAATTGTAGTCAATTGATTTTCTAGCTTTTTTAAGATATATTCATAACCTTTTGCTTGAAATTTTGGTGCAAATGGATGAATGTTTATCCATCTATTCCAACTCAATGGAAGCATTTCTACAGCTGCATTTAATTTCATTGTACAAGAACCTAATGGTATCATTGAATGGGTTAATGAAAGGTCTTTTCTTTCTAAAGATTTGATATATCTCATTAATTCAGATTCCGAATGGTACTTACTAAAAACACTGTTAGTTAAAAATTCAGTTTTCCTAATTAATGCCTTAGGAATATTTGTGTTTTCACTTATAACTAAAATTTTATCTGTACTACATTTTAGGGCAGTAGAAAAAATTGAAACTATAGTGTTTAAATCTTCAATTGAAGTTGTTTCATTAATGCTTATAGAAACTGTATTTTTATCTGGATAATAAAAATTTACTTCTTTTAAGTTAGCTTCGTTTTTAATTTTTTCAATGTCAATACTTATTCGAATAGTATCAAAGAAATTACTATTTAACTGTTTTAACCCTAGTGAGGTTAGCTTTTTAGCTAGAACACAAGTACTATTATGAATTTTTTTAGCAATATTTTTTAGTCCTTCTGGACCATGATATACCGCATACATGCCTGCCATAACCGCCAGTAAGACTTGCGAAGTACATATGTTGGATGTGGCTTTATCTCTTTTTATATGTTGCTCTCTAGTTTGTAGAGCCATTCTAAGGGCTCTATTCCCATCTACATCTAAAGTTACTCCAATTATTCTACCAGGAATATTTCTTTTATATTCTTTTTTAGTGGCAAAGTAAGCAGCATGAGGACCTCCATAGCCTAATGGAATACCAAACCTTTGAGTGGTCCCAACCACAACATCAGCTCCAAAACTGCCTGGGGATTCCAAAAGAGTTAAACTTAAAATATCTGCTGCAACAGCTATTTTAATATTGTTATCGTTACAGTTTTTTATAAATGAAAAACTGTCACCTATACTCCCATCGGCGCATGGATATTGAATGAATGCTCCAAAAAACTCATCAGAGTTAAAATTAAATTTGTTTTCATCTTCTAATATCAATTCAATTCCAAGTGGAGTAGACCTTGTTCTTAATAAAGATAGTGTTTGAGGGAATATATTTTTAGAAACAAAATATTTGTTAATCTTATTTTTTTTCTGGTTTCTAGATCTAACTGCAAACAACATAGTCATTGCCTCTGCAGCGGCAGTACTTTCATCTAACAAAGACGCATTTGCTAACTCCATACCTGTTAAATCAGAGATGACAGTTTGAAAATTTAACAAAGCCTCTAACCTTCCTTGAGCTATTTCTGCTTGATAAGGAGTGTAAGCAGTATACCATCCTGGATTTTCAAGGATGTTTCGTTGAATAACAGCAGGTAAATAAGATCTATGATACCCAAGACCTATGTATGTTTTGTATACTTTGTTTAAATGAGATATCTTTTTTAAGTGCATTAAGTAGTCAGATTCACTTAATGGAGACTCCAAATCAAGGTTGTTTTTTAATCTAATGTTTGAAGGTATTGTTTCTTCAATCAAGTTTTCAAGTGAAGTAGCATTAACAGTACTAAGCATTTCATCGATATCAGACTCCCTAGGTCCAATATGTCTTCTAGAAAAAGATTCTTTATTCATCTAATTTTTTTCAAATAATATGCATGTAAAAGTAATTAATAAATGATATTTTTATCCTATTAATATTTATAAAAAAATGTTATTAATTAAACAACTTATTAACATTAAAAATTTAATCATAAAATTTTTTAACTTTTACATTAACTCTAGCCTACATGTTTCCTTGGCCGTAGTTTGTTTTCAATATATAACTCTTTTAAAATTCGATATAAATGTAGATTACATTTTACTTATTTTTTCTTTTTGTTTAAGCTTAAATGCCTACAACTTCATTAAATATTTTGAAATTGTATTTCTTAAATCACAAAAAAAAAGTGTATCCTTAAAATTAATTTGTTTTTTAACTTTTATATCAATAGTAACTTCTTTAGTGATAACTACTAAATTAACTGATGAAATGTTAGTCTTAGTTCTTTTAATGAGTCTACTAACACTATTTTATTTTTTTCCATTTAACTCAGTAAATAAAAATTTGAGAAAAACACCAGGGTTAAAAATTTTTATTGTAGCTATAGTTTGGAGTCTTTTAATTGTTGTTTTGCCAATAATAAATTTTACAGATAAATTAGATACTAGTTTTTTAATTTACTTTACACAAGTACTAATTTTTGTTATTGTAACTATTTTTCCTTTTGAAATAAGAGACTTAAATTCTGATTCAAAAAAACTGCATACAATACCACAAAGAATTGGCGTAAATAATACTAAAGTCTTAGGTTTTAGTCTATTATTTATTTTTATGATACTAGATTGTATTCAATATGGAATTTTATATTTCATAGCCTTTAAATCTATTCTAGTTAACGGGGTGGTTTGCTTAACAACATTCATTTTAATTCTTAAATCTACAGAAAAACAATCTGTATATTTTTCTTCTTTTTGGGTAGAGTCATTACCTATTTTATGGCTATTACTATATGCTTTTTAATGAAATTCCAGCTCTATTCAATAAGGCATTTATACTAGGCTTTCGACCTCTAAATTTTATGTATAAATCCATAGGATTTTCTGTTCCTCCTTTAGATAAAATATTGTTTTTGAATTTTGAAGCAATACTTTTATTAAAGATTCCTTTTTCTTTAAAATATTCGAAAGCATCTGCATCCAATACCTCTGCCCATTTATAGCTGTAATAACCAGCTGAATAACCACCTTGGAAAATATGAGAAAAACTTGTACTCATGCATGTTATATCTAAATCCTTGATGAAAGTTAGTTTTTTAAGAATATTAACTTCAAAATCTTTTACATTTTTGATTTTTATTGGATTAATATTATGCCAATTCATATCTAAAATGGCAAAACTTAATTGCCTTAAAGTTTGACTTGCTTGGTTGTAATTAGCACTTTTCTTTATTTTTTTTATTAATTCTGTTGGAATTATTTCCTTGGTTTTATAATGAAATGCAAAAAGATTTAAAGCTTCCTCTTCATAACACCAGTTTTCAAATATTTGACTAGGTAATTCTACAAAATCCCATAAAACATTTGTTCCTGATAAACTTTTGAACTTGGTATTTGCTAAAATACCGTGTAATGCATGTCCAAATTCATGAAATAAAGTTGTGACTTCATTAAAAGTTAGTAAAGAAGGTTTCTCTTTTATTGGTCTAGTGAAATTACATACTATAGAAATATGTGGTCTTTGATTATTTTTTTTTAAAATATATTGAGACTTATATGAGGTCATCCATGCACCTCCACGTTTACCTTCTCTAGGGTGAAAGTCTGTGTAAAGAAGTGCTACAAAATTATTTTTCTCGTCTTTAACTTCATATGTGTTTACTTCATTGTTATACGTATCAACATCTGATATTTTTTTAAATTTCAGTCCATATAATTTATTACTTATTTCAAAGACACCATTTAAAACGTTAGCCAAGCTGAAATAAGGTTTTAATTTCTCTTGATCAACATCATATTTGTGTTTTTTGTACATTTCTGTATAAAAACTTATGTCCCATTTTTCCAAATTATCAATATTATCTATAGATTTTGCATAATTTTCTAACACTTTAAATTCCTTTCTTGCTACAGGTTTAACTTTTTCAACTAAACCCTCTAAAAAATTCATGACATTTTTTGTGTTTTTTGCCATTCTTTCTTCAAGAACATATTCGGAATAAGATTCATAACCTAAAAGTATTGCTTTTTGATACCTAAGATTAATAATTTCAAGAATTACCTTTTGATTATCAGATTCATTATTTTTAAATGCTCTTTGACCAAAAGCAATTGTAATTTCTTTTCTTAATGAACGATTTTTACAATAAGTTATAAGTGCAGAAAAACTAGGGTAATCAAGAGTGAATAACCATCCTTTTTTATTTTTTGACTTCGCTAGCATTTTAGCTGCTTCTTTGTGGTCGTGAGAAAGACCATCTAGTTTTTTTTCATCAGAAATAAGTAACTCGTATTCATTTGTTTCTTTCAATAAGTTCTGACCAAACTTAAGTGAAAGTTTACCAAGCATTATGTCTAATTCCCTAAGCTTACTTTTGTCTTTATTTGACAAATTTGCTCCATTTCTTAAAAATGATTTGTAGGTGTTTTTTAATAAGGTGTTTTCTTCATTTGACAAACTATTTCTGTCCGTTAAATCATAAATAGATTTTACGTTTTCATATAATCTATAATTTAATAAAATATAATTTTTTAATTCACTTAACTCTGGAGATATAGTCACCGCAATATCTTGAATTTCTTTAGATGTTTCTGCTGCATTAATATTAAAAAAAATAGAAGATATTCTGTCTAATTTCAAGCCTGAATAATCTAATGCTTCGATAGTATTTTTGAATGTGGGTTTTTTATTATTTGAAATGGTGTCAATTTCAAATTTTAATTCTTTAATACCTTGTCTAATTGAGGTTAAATAATCAGTATTTTTTATTTGATTAAACGGTGCATAATCAAAATCACTAAGTAAAATGCTCATATTACTTATAAAGTTTTTGAAGAATCAATTACTTTTTTTTCTAAATCAGTTTTGTATTGATCTATTTTATTTTCAATTATTTTATCTGTTAATGCTATTATCTGTGCTGCTAAAATACCAGCATTTTTAGATGCATTTAGCGCAACTGTTGCAACAGGCACTCCGTTGGGCATTTGTAAAATAGATAAAATAGAATCCCATCCATCTAACGAATTACTTGATTTGACAGGAACTCCAATAACAGGTAGAGTTGTAATTGAGGCCACCATCCCAGGAAGATGAGCTGCTCCACCAGCACCCGCTATAATTACTTTCAAACCTCTATTTTTAGCATTTTTTGCATATTCAAACATTTTTTTTGGAGTTCTGTGTGCTGAAACTATATCAACCTCAATTTTAATGTTAAATTCTTTTAATATATCTATAGCACCTTGCATTACAGTGAGGTCACTTTTACTACCCATTATAATTCCTACTTGTATCATAATTTACTTACTTATTACTTTTATTGATTTTCTTATTTTATCAGCTAATTTTTTAGCTTTATTTAAATCTTTATTAACTAATGTAATATGCCCCATTTTTCTGTTAGGCTTAGTTTGCTTTTTGCCGTAAATATGAATTGACGCACCGTCTGTTTTAAGAACATCTTCTATTTTTTCATAAATAACCTCACCAGTGTGATTTTCTTCACCTACTAAATTTAACATAATTCCTGGAATTTTAATCGAGGTAGATCCTAAATCTAAATTTAATACAGATCTTAGGTGTTGTTCAAATTGAGATGTTATGCAGCACTCTATTGTATGATGACCGGAGTTATGAGGCCTAGGTGCAACTTCGTTAATCAATATTTCATCTTTATCTGTTAAAAATAGTTCAATAGCCAACAAACCTATATGACTAAAGGCTCTTGAGGTCTTTAATGCGATATCAATAGCTTTTTTATTTATCTTATCAGAAATTTGAGCTGGACAAATTACTTTATCTACTAAATTAGCGTCATTAAATTCCATTTCAACAGTGGGGAAGTTAATTTCTTGTCCATTATTATTTCTTGCTATTATTATTGAAAGCTCTTTTTTTATATGAACTTTATCTTCTATAATACATTCAATATTTGGTAAATCTTTAAGGTCTTCAAAGTTTTTAATTATTTTGACTCCTTTACCATCATAACCAAATCTGGCACTTTTCCATACAAATGGATACTTGCATTTCTCAGCCTCAGCTTCAATAATTAATTCCTCAATGTTTTTAAAGGTCTTAAAATATGATGAAGGTAATTTGTTGTCTAAATAAAAATTCTTTTGAATTGATTTATTTTGTATTGTTTTTATATTTTTTGAAGAGGGGTATACTTTTACTCCTTCTTTTTCTAATTTCTCTAAGGCATCAGTATTGACATTTTCAATTTCTATAGTCAATATATCAACAGTTTTACCAAAATTGTAGACGTCGTCATAACATAAAAGATCTCCAATTATAAAATGTTCAACTAAATTACTACATGGAGCATCAGAATTTGAGTCCATAACTTTACAACCAATATTTAATTTATTAGCTTCATTAATCAACATTTTTCCAAGTTGACCACCACCTAAAATTCCTAATCTGTTATGTGTGGTATAAAAGTTCATTGCTTTTTTATCTTTGCAAAAATACGTTTTAAAATTAAACCAAAAAACAGATTAACCTTTTCAATTGATTATATTTGTTTTTTTAAATTATATAGTAATAAAGATGAAAAATATTGTGCTATTTGGCCCTCCTGGGGCTGGTAAGGGAACTCAGGCTGAGTTTTTAAAAACTAAATTTAATTTATTTCATATTTCGACAGGTGATGTTTTTAGATTTAATATAAAAAACAGCACACCTCTTGGGTTGATGGCAAAATCTTTTATGGACAAAGGAGATTTAGTTCCAGATGAAGTTACGATCAATATGTTAAACGAAGTTGTAAGAAATAATTTAGATTCAAACGGATTTATTTTTGATGGTTTCCCAAGAACAAACAACCAGGCAGAAGCACTGGATAAATTAATGACAGAAAATGATTCTACTATTAGTGCGATGATAGCTCTTGAAGTAGATGATGAGGTATTAATTTCTAGACTCTTAGAAAGAGGAAAAACTAGTGGAAGAGTTGATGATTCGAATAAAGATATAATTCAAAACAGAATTTCAGAATATTATAAAAAAACAGCAATTCTTAAAAATTTTTATTTGAAAAAAAATAGATATTTTGGAGTTAACGGAGAAGGCAGTGTTAAAGTAATCACAGATAGATTGAGCAGCGTAATTAAATCCTTATAAGTTTAAATTATGACAGAAGGAAACTTTGTTGATTATGTTAAAATATTTGTTACTTCCGGAAATGGAGGTAAAGGGTCAGTACATTTACATAGAGAAAAATATATTACCAAAGGCGGCCCTGACGGTGGCGATGGAGGTAGAGGTGGACATATTATTTTGAGAGGTAACTCTAATTATTGGACGTTATTACATCTTAAATTTAAAAGACATTTTAAAGCGGAGCATGGTGGCCATGGTAGTAAAAGTAGAAGTACTGGAGCTGATGGATCTGATGTTTTTATTGATGTTCCATTAGGAACTGTTGTCAGAGATTCGAAAACCAATGATATTATTTTTGAAATTACTGATGAGGCAGAAGAAAAAATAATATGTAAAGGTGGCAAAGGGGGAAGAGGAAATTGGCATTTTAAGTCTCCTACAAACCAAACTCCAAGATATTCTCAGCCAGGAATTCCACTTGAAGAAAAACAAATCACTTTAGAATTAAAAGTTCTAGCTGATGTTGGATTAGTAGGTTTTCCTAATGCCGGAAAATCAACACTTTTATCTGTTATAACATCCGCAAAACCAAAAATTGCAGATTATGAGTTTACCACTTTGAAACCGAATTTAGGAATTGTAAAATATAGAGACTATAAGACTTTTGTTATGGCAGATATTCCAGGAATTATTGAGGGTGCTGCTGAAGGAAAGGGATTGGGACATTATTTTTTAAGACACATTGAAAGGAATTCTACTTTGTTGTTTATGATTCCAGCTGATGCTAATAGCATAAAAAAACAATATGATATCCTTTTGAGTGAACTTAAAAGATACAATCCAGAGATGCTGGATAAAAACAGGTTAATCGCAATCACAAAATCTGATTTATTGGATGAAGAGTTAACTCAAGAATTAACTTTAGAATTAGATAAAGATTTAAATATTGATTATATATTTATATCATCGTTAACTAATAAGGGTGTCGATAAGTTAAAAGATAAACTTTGGTTAATGCTTAACAATTAAATTAGATTAGATGAGAATTCATTTCATTGCTATTGGTGGAGCAGCGATGCATAATTTAGCGATAGCTCTAAAAATTAAAAAATATCATATTACAGGTAGTGATGATATCATTAATGACCCTTCAAAAACTAGATTAATAGCTCACCAATTATACCCAGATGAATTAGGCTGGCATGATGGTCGTATAAACAAGGAAATCGATGCAATTGTTTTAGGAATGCATGCTCGCGAGGATAATCCAGAACTTCTAAAAGCTAAAAAACTCAAAATTAAAATTTATTCATACCCTGAATTTATTTATGAGCAAAGTAAATTAAAAACTAGAGTAGTTATTGGGGGTAGTCATGGAAAAACCACTATAACCTCAATGATATTACATGTAATGAATTTCTATGACAAAGATGTGGATTATATGGTTGGTGCTCAATTAGAAGGGTTTGATGTGATGGTAAAGCTTACTGAAGAAAATGACTTTATCGTTTTAGAGGGAGATGAGTATTTATCATCACCTATTGATAAAAGACCTAAGTTTCATCTCTATAGGCCAAATATTGCATTAATCAGTGGTATTTCTTGGGATCATATAAATGTTTTTCCAACTTATGAAATTTATAAAAAACAATTTGAAATTTTTGTTGAATCAATAGTAGAAGGAGGAAGTATTACTTATAACTCGGACGATATTGACACCAAAGAAGTTGTAGGTAACACAAATCGAAGTATAAGAAAATTTGATTATTCACTTCCTGATTTCAATATTAGAAACGGCGTAACATACTTACAAACAGTTGAAGGAGAATTACCTCTAGAAATATTTGGCAGACATAATCTGAGTAATCTTATGGGTGCCAAATGGATTTGTCAACAGATGGGTGTGGATGAAGATGATTTCTTTCAAGCCATTAGCTGTTTCAAAGGGGCTAGTAATCGACTTGAAAAGCTGTATTCTATAAATAACTCATTCATATTTAAAGATTTTGCTCACTCTCCAAGTAAAGTAAAAGCTACAGTGAATGCTATAAAAGATCAATTTGACGAATATAAAATTATAGCATGTTTTGAATTACACACATTTAGCAGTCTTAACTCTGATTTTATTAATGAATATAAAGATACTCTGAGTAATGCAGATATTCCAATTGTTTATTTTTCAAAGAAAACTTTAGAATCTAAAAAAATGCATAATATTGAATTTAATGATATAATTAAAGCTTTTAATAACAATGATTTGATAGTGTTCGATGATTCTTCAAAATTTAAAGATTATTTAATCTCTATGAATTTTAATAAATCAGTTTTATTAATGATGAGTTCGGGTAATTTTGGAAATATAGATTATAATGATTTGCAAAAATTATTATTAAATTAAGCTTATGATATTAGTATATACTCCAAAAATAACAAGAAGAATTGAGTATATTTTCAAACATATTTTTATTAATATAATTGGACTAAAAGTAAATTTCACTTCAGATGTTAATGAATTTGTGTCTTTTGAAGGACCGAAATTATCATATGCTCCAAAGAGACTCTCTAATGAGTTTTATATTAAAAGCAATTCAATTCTATTAGAACAAGGCTTCTCAGATGTTAAAATTGAAGTAAAAGATTGGGATGAATCTAAATGTTTCTTTTTTAATGAAAATGGAACTATTCCATTTGATATTTTTGGAGCTTCATTTTATCTTATTTCAAGATATGAAGAGTATCTCCCACACTTAAAAGATGTTTACGGAAGGTTTTCTTTCCAAGAGTCTATAGCTTATAAGAATAATTTTCTTGAAGAACCCGTTATTGATATTTGGGCTTATAAATTAAAAGAATCACTTCTTTACTTTTTTCCTAATGTTATTTTTGATGATAGAAAATTTAAGTTAAAAACAATAATTGATGTCCCAAGTGTATACTATTATAAGAACAAAGGATTTCTTAGAACAATTGGAGGTGTTTTTACAGATCTTGCAAGGTTAAAACCAAAAAATATTTACACAAGGCTATTAGTTCTTTTTAGACTTCAAAAAGATCCTTACGATACATTTAATTGGATCATAAATAAACAAAAACAAGTTTCTGATAAATTCTTATTTTTTTTCTTAGTAGGAAAATTCTCTACTTACGACAAGAATATTAGTCTCGCTAAACAACCTTTTATAAATATTATTAAATTAGTTTCAGATTACTCCATAATTGGCCTAAAACTATCTTTTTTTGCTCTTAGTAATCTTAATATTTTAAAAAAAGAAAAAGCTGATATAGAATCAATCACAAATAGAGATTTGACAATTAGTAGAAACTCTTTTTCAAAAGTAAATTTACCTATTAATTATAGAAATTTAATTAAGCTTAATATTCGAGAAGACTACACTATGGGTTATGTGAACAAGATTGGTTTCAGGGCTAGTACATGTACTCCATTTTTATTTTATGATATAGATAATGATATTCAAACACCATTACTAATTAATCCTTATAATTTAATGGATTACTCATTACTTAATATTAACTCATTTCTAGATAAAAAAGAAAAAGTAATAGAAACTATCGAAAAAGTAAAATCTGTCAACGGAACCTTTACTAGTATTTTTCATAACTATTCTTTTAGCAATGATTCTAGGTGGAATAAATTCAAGGAAATATTTGATATTATTATTAACTCTAACAATGATGAACAAAAATTATAAAGATATTTTTTTTGATTTAGACCACACATTGTGGGATTTTGACAAAAATTCAAAGTACACTTTTAAAAAAATACTAGTCGATAATAAAATTAATATTGATATAGATAAATTTTTAGAGTGTTACATTCCAATTAATACAGACTATTGGAAACTTTATAGGGAAAATAATATTTCAAAAGATAAACTTAGATACGGTAGACTAAATGACACTTTTAAAGTATTGAACATAGATATTTCAACTAATATTATATATAAACTTTCTGATGATTATATCAAACATCTATCATCATTCAATTTTTTAATTGATGATACTATTCAGACATTAAAATATCTAGATAGTAGATATAAACTACATATAATAACAAATGGATTCCAAGAAGTCCAAAATCTTAAATTAATAAATTCTGGTATTGATAATTTTTTCAAGACTATTACTAATTCAGAAATGGCTGGAGTAAAAAAACCAAATCAAAAGATATTTCAACTTGCAATAAATAAGGCTAAAACTGATTTTAAATCAAGTATTATGATTGGTGATAATTTAGATGCAGATATTCATGGATCTTTAAATGCAGGGATGGATGCGATTTTATTTAATTATCATAAAATAAAAGTGCCAAAAGGAGTTAATTCGATTGACAAACTGGACGAATTAAAGAATTATTTGTAATTGTTTAACTTAACATTTATAATAAATTTATGAATAACAATTTCAATTACTACACTGGTGTTATTGGTTACCCAGTTTTATTTGTATTATTAATATGGGTAGTTTATTGGGTTGAGTTCAAGTTCAATATTAATTTAAAAATTCATGGAATACAACCAGGTAAATTTGAAGGTTTGCGAGGAGTTTTTTTTAGCCCCTTTTTACATTCATCTTTAAAACATTTATTTAACAATACTATACCTCTTTTTTTACTTAGTTCTGCTATTTTTTATTTTTATAAAAAAATCAGTTGGAAAATAATATTTTCCGGAATAATTCTTTCTGGAATTTTAACCTGGATAATTGGAAGAGATTCAGTTCATATTGGAGCTAGTGGTTTAATTTATGTGTTAATCTCATTTATATTTTTTAAGGGAATTATTTCCAAAAATTTTAATTTAATGGCTTTGTCTTTAATAGTTGTTTTTATTTATGGAAGTACAATTTGGTATATATTTCCAATTAAAGAAAATATGTCTTGGGAAGGCCATTTATCTGGTTTTTTAGTAGGAATTCTACTAGCATTTATTTTTAAAAAAAATATCCCACCTAATAAAACTTATAATTGGCAAAATGAGAATTATGATACTACTGATGACCCTTTTTTACAACAATTTGATAAAGATGGAAATTTTATAGAAAAAGATGAATTATAACCTTTGCCTAACTAATTCATATAAAAACACCCCACAAGCAACAGAAACATTTAAAGACTCTATCTTTCCATACATTGGTAGCTTTGCTTTATAGTCCGCAAGTTTTAATATTGAAGGAGTAATTCCTCTCCCTTCAGCTCCCATGATTATAGCACATGATTCTTTTAAATCTACATCATATATTGTGTCTTCAGTTTTTTCAGTAGCAGCAATAATCTTTATGTTATTTGCTTGCAAATAAAAAACAGCATCTTTGATGTGATCGACTTTACATATTGGAATATTAAAAACCCCACCTGCACTTGTTTTAATTGTATCTCCATTTATTGGAGCAGAGGATTTTTTCTGTATTATGATTCCATCAACTCCACTACATTCTGCAGACCTTATTATTGCTCCAAAATTTCTAACATCATTTACTTGATCCAGTAGGAGGTAAGTAGATTTTTTGTTTAAAGATTCAATCTTTTCAATTAATTCTTCAATTTCGTAAAATTCAATTGGAGATATTGAGGCTACAACTCCTTGATGGTTTTTATCTGTCAGTCTGTTTAATTTCTCTAAAGGAACATAACTTGCTTTAATAGATTTAATCCTTAGCAGTTTTTCTAATTCACTAGATGACTCACCACTGAGCCCATTTTGTAAAAAGACTTTATCTATTGTCTTATTAGCTCTTATTGCTTCTATAACTGTCCTAATTCCAAATATTTTAGTTTCTTTTTCCATTTAGTTATTTATTAGAAATGATTCAATAGATTCACTATTATTTCCAATTATCAATACTTTTGGGTCATTTAAAACCCTAACAGATTTTGTGTTTCCTATTGTATACAAACCTGTAGCGTTTGGACTTAAACATTGATATCCATTTTTTTTATTAGAAAGTAATACCAATGCAAATGGATTATCTAATCTAGGGGTCTCCACTTCAGTATTGTAAATATTACCACTTATAATAATATCTTCATACCCATCTTTATTATAATCAAATACATCACTAGATAATATCGGAATAGTTTGAGCTAAATCTGGAAGTTTCATCTTTTTAAAGGTAGAATCACCTTTATTAATCAAAATATATGAATTTAAATCAGTTACTTCTCTCATATATGAAGTATTAATTTTATCTCCGTAAATATCTTGTAAACTTGAATTAGCAAACTCAGTGAACGTAGGAATTTTTTCAGCTATAAATGGCATTTGTTGTGTAGAACATTCTTTTCCTCTTAAAGGTACATACTTGTTTTCATATTCATAACTTAGAACTAAATCATGAGTTCCATTATTATCAAAATCATCAGCATAAATTCGAAGAGGTTTTTCAGCACTTGTTTTAAACTTTATATTACTACCAATATTTCCAACGACATAGTCTTTTAATCCATCGTTATTTATATCAGTCTCTTGGATGTTAAACCACCAACCAAATAGAGTATTTAAATCACTTTTTTCAGAAATATCTTTAAAGACTCCTTCATTATTTTTGAAAATACCAATATGCGTCCATTCTCCAAGTACAATAAAATCTTCCCACCCATCATTATCAAAATCAGTAGTAACAATCTTATTAATAATACCAAAATCCTCTAATTCTGGTGCGATTTTGTAGCTTACATTTTTTAATATACCATTATCATTTTCATATAGAATTGATGGCTCATGTAGTGGATATTTTTGAGGTTTTATTCTATTTCCTACTATTATATCATAATCTCCGTCTTTATCAAAATCAATTTTTGATATACTTTTTCCACTAATAGAGTAGTTGTTAAGATCATCTTGTTTTGATTTTTTGAAATTGCCGTTTCCATCATTTATGTATAATCTATCTATCAAATCTGTTGACCTTTCATTAAATTCAGAGCCACCACTAACTACAAATAAATCTTCATCTCCATCATCATCAAAATCAATAAATAAAGATTCCATGTCCTCATAATTAGAATCATTAATAAATACTTTGCTTGGTTTATAGACAAATTTCTTTCCAGTATTTAAATATATTTTACCACTATTACCTTTACTTCCTCCAATATAAATATCCATCAAACTATCATTGTTTATATAACCTTTAGATATAAAAGGGCCTAAAGTAGATTGTTTATAAGGAAGTAATATTTCCTTTTCAAAATCATTAAAATAGTTTTCGTTATGATTATAATCTATAATATTTGTTTTTTTAAAAACTTTAGCCTTGATAGAATTTAAGTCCTTAATATCTTTAGCGTCATTTTCATTAAAGACAATTGTTTGATTAATATTATTCAAATATTTAACTTCTGATTTTCCTGAATTCCAAAGTACCTTGATCGAATCTACACTATTTTTTTTACCCAATCCAAAGTGAATGTCTTCATCCACAGAGGATAAATATCCCCTTACTCTTTTTGCTTCTTTAGTTTTATTATTACCATCATAACTCACAGTAACTTTAGCAAAATTTTCTGAAAGAACTCCATTTAATTTTATTTTTAAGAAATTTCCTTTATTATTTTCAATTGAGTTGTTCTTAAATAAAAATGCTTCTTGATCAATATTGTTTATGATTAAATCTAAATCTCCGTCATTATCTAAATCTGCATATGCAGCTCCATTTGAGAATGAGGGTTGATTTAAATCTGAGTAGGAGGTAACATCTTTAAATTTTAAAGTACCATTATTTTCATAAAGAATATTTGCAAGTTTTTCAGAAGGAAGCATGTTATATAGGTCTTCTTTAATTTTTAGAGGAACTTTGTTATTATATTGCTGTTTAATTTTATTAATTCTTATTCTTGAGTCGTTATCTGAAGCATACTTTCTATATCCGTTAGTAATATAAATATCTTCATTTGAGTCATTATTGTAATCAAAGATCAATCCTGCCCAAGACCAGTCTGTCTTAGATAATCCAGAAACCTGAGCAATATTATGAAATTTAGACTCTCCCATATTTAATTGTAATGAGTTAAACATATACTGATAGGGTAAGTTCAGTTTCTTAGTTAAAAGGTCAAAATTAGAAACACTCATCGAGGCCATCAGGGTCTTAGATCTAATATGATCACTTGATGCCATATCCAAAACGAATATATCCTTTAGGTTGTCATTATTGATATCAGCTATATCTACACCCATTCCAAAGAAAGATACTTGTTTTGTGTTTTGTTTGATTTTATCTGAAAACGTTCCATTTTTATTATTTATATACATTGCATCTGGAACGTAATAATCATTAGCTATATAAATATCTAACCAATTGTCATTATTAATATCGCTAATACATAAACCTAATCCAAAACTTGGTTTTAAAAGTCCAGCTTTTTCAGTAATATTTATAAACTTCCCGTTTACTTGTTCATATAATTGACTAGAGTTTAATTTTAGCTTTTCTTTATCCTTAAGAATCGTGTAGAATTTTAATGGATCTATCCCATAGTAACTGTTTTCATTCATAACTAAACAGTCTAAATCTCCATCTTTATCAAAATCAAAAAAAGCAGATTGCGTACTAATCCCTTCATCATCTAAGCCATATTCTTGAGCTTGTTCTTTAAAAGTTAAATCTTTTTGATTGATGTAAAGTAAATTCTTTCTATCATCTGCCGAGTTTGGACCTCCTTGTGAAATATATATATCCATCCATCCATCATTATTAACATCCGCTATTGCGACACCACTTGACCATTTTTTGTTTTGATTAATATTAGCATCTATACTTATATCCTCAAATACTAACCCACCTTTGTTAACATATATCTTGTTTTCAGTTTGATTTGCAGTTAATATAATGTCTTTTAAGCCATCATTATTAAAATCTGCTACACCAACACCAGAGCCATTGTAAAAGTAGTCGTAATCAAACAGATTAGCTTTATTGTCAAAACTTGGAGTTATTTTATTAATAAAGTCAATATTACTATGACTAGATTCTATTTTTTCAAATGAAGTATATATTTTTGAATCATCTTTTTCTACTATATAGTCTGTATCATTTTTACACCCTACAAGCAATAATAAATTAATTGTTAATATTTGAAATAAGTACTTCATTACTCAAAAATAAACATAAAAAAAAAGAGCTTTATAAAATAAAGCTCTTTTTTTTATTGAATATCAGTTTCTTACTGCTCGCAAACTGCGATTGGTAATAATCCTGTTATAGTACCACCTGTTTCAGACTCGTACGCTACAACACCATTTGGTGCTATAATTTGTACTGAAATCTCTCCATAGTAATCTCCAGGGAAATTCCATATAGCTGATTGAGTTCCAACTGGGATGTTTACAATTGCAGTTGCAGTGTAACCATCGTTAGTAGGAGTACATTCAAAGTCATATGATCCCCATTGAGAACACATAGCTACAGAAGTTACAACTCCATCCATATCGATAGTAAGACCTTCGCCACCATCTCCACCAGATGTAGTTTGCCATCCATCTCCATAAGAATCAAACATATTAATCGTGTAATCTCCAGACATTGGAGAACATGTTAATAATGCATTGTATTGGAAAGGAGATGAGAAAAATCCACCAGTAATAATACCTGAAGCAGAACTAGCTCCAAATACTCTACCATCTGTTAATACTAGCTCTAACTTTACAACAAAGATATCGCCAGGATTGTATCCAGTTTCTGGATCTAAAGGTAATCCTAGAGCAGCAGCAGCATCACCAAAGGCCATGTTTACTTGTGTTCTTGGAAGACCTACTGGTCCAGGTGAGAATTCACTTGCAGGAATAGTTTGCACTAATACCTCACCTGTAGCAGGTGTAGTAAAATCTGTTGTTAAATCTCTTAGCTCAACTAAGACTCTAACTTCCTGTAGTAAGGCACCATCTTGCTCATCTTGCTCTTCAATAGTTACACTAAATAAACTATTAGGATCAGATGCATTAAGTAACTGACTATCTACAGAAATAGTTCTAAGGATTGCTCCAGTTTCGTAATCTAATACTGTATCAATTGTGTTTTCACTGTCTTGACAAGAGAAAGACACCATTAATAAAGAACAGATTAAAATTTTAAATATATTTTTCATAGTTTCTTGTTTTTAAAATTAGTTAGCAGGATTTATCGCGCCGTTATCCCAGAATACTTGAGTGTTATTATCACCTCTTTGTACAATATTTGGATTTGCGCTTATTTCACTACTTGGGTATGTTCCTGTTCTTGGGAAAAGTCCTGATTCAGCTGGATCAGAAAGAGATCTCTGTAGAGTTCTCGGGTATCCAGTTCTTCTCATGAAGTTCCAAGCATCATTTGCACCACCATATAGAGCAACAAAATATTCTTCACCTAAAATGTCTAATTTATCTTTTTCAACTGGCCATCCAAAACCATCTAGAGCACTAGATGCAGGAGCCGCGTTAAATTCAGCCACTTTGTTAGAAACATATTCAGCAACCCATGCAGCAGAAGGAGCATTAGCAACATCAGCATCAGCATCAACTGATATCATTGCAGTTACTTTCGCCATTGATTGGTTCATTCCTTGTTCTAGGTAAGTTGCAGCCATAGCTGTATCACCTTGCCACATTGCAGCTTCAGCTTTCATAAATGAAACATATGAAGATAAGTAGATTGGCCATATTCCGGCACCACCACCACCAGCACCTTGTTGTACAGCACCTGTTGGTAATGCAGCTAAAGATCCATCATATATTTGAACATCTGGTTGGTTATCAAAACTACCACCTGCAGGGTAAACTCCTACAGCTGTTCTAGTAAAGTTATCTGGAGGTGTTCCTTCATCGTTACCGTGAGCTCTACCCCAGTACCCACCTAGATTTGAACACCAAGTACTTTCGTCAGGTGTAAATTGTAGATGTGTTGGTGTTAACTGTAATGAACATTGTAATGTTTCTCCATCTTCATTCGTGTTAGAAAAATCTAACGGGAATAAGTATGCAGCACCACTTAAATATAGTGGACTATCATTACCTGGTGTGTTCCAGTCTTGTCTGTAGAAATAGTACTTTCTTCTAGGATCTCCTAAACGAGCTTCCGTTCCCGGTTGCCAGTTGTCAAAGTATAGATTTCTGTAATCTTCAGCAGAACCAGCCATATGACCCATTAACCAAGATGATTGGTAAATGTTAGCACCAGACGTAGTATAGTCAGAACCATACCATGGGTGTCTTGTATCAGGCTGTAATTCTTGATCTCCGTATTTAAACTCGAAATCATCTGCAGCAGACTCTATAACATTAGTTTGAGCTAATGCAGCAGCATAGTTACCAGTTGTTAAGTTATAACGCATTATTAAAGTGTTGTGTAATTTAACCCACTTAGAGATATCTCCTCCGTAGAATAAATCATCACCACCACCAGCAGTACCTAAGTAACCAGCAGCTTCATCTAACATTGCACGTGCTGCAGCGTAAACATCCGCATCATCATCAACTGATGGAGAAGGATATTCAGCAGCATTAACAGCTTGACTCCAAGGAATATCTCCTAAAGAATCAACTAGACCCATCATAACGTGAGATTGCATTATTTTTGAAACTCCCATATGGAAGTCTAATAATCCATCTGTATTCAGGCCTTCAATAGCAGCGATATCTGGCATCATAGATGCATATAATTGATACCAAGCACCACTTACAGTACCACCACCAAAGTTATTGTAATAGTTTCTACCAAACATATTTGAGATTCTACCTAGTTGCGCGCCGTTAGCTTGCATATCCTGCATTGCAGAAAGGTAAGAAACTTGAATATTGTTTAGTAACAGATCAGCATCGGCTAAATCTGCAGACAGTGAGTTAGGACTCGCAAGATCTTCCATCTCTAGTGTATCACAAGAGTAGAACATCGTACTAGAAGCAACGACTGTCATTAATAAATATTTATATATTTTTTTCATGATTAAATTGTTTTATGATTATTAAAATGATGCTTTAAGACTGATTCCATATCTTTTTGAACTAGGTCCATTAAGATAATCAAATCCTCTACCATTACCTACACCTGTACCCGCAACATTAGGGTCAAAGTTTGTACCTTCAGGCATATTGTATGCATCATACCATAAGTTAAATCCTGTAGCCGTGATAGATAAAGATCCAAATGGAGTTTTGTCTAACATGTCTTGAGGGAATGAGTAACCTAATGATATTTCTTGTAACCTTAAAACTGATCCATCATAGATAGATAATTCTTTTGGTCCAAATAATACATTGTTAAAGTAATATGAAGAGTTGTTGATTTGTAAATTGTTTGGAGATCCGTCACCTAATACACCAGGAAGAATAAATGTATTCTTTCTGTCTACAGGAACACCACCACGACCAAGTAGAGTTGCTACAGTTGATGAAGCAATATCTCCACCAGCAGTATGGCTCATTTGGAATCCTAAATTAAAGTTTTTGTACGAAATTGTATTAATTACGTTCATTACATAATCAGGATTTGGATTACCAATTATTGGAGTAATAGATCTTGAACCTTCAGTTCCAGCTGCAACTTGGTTACCATTAGCATCGATAGACATATTGTCTTCGATTACGTAGTTACCAGATGCATTTACAACATATTGTCCTGAATCATTTCTCTCAATTCTTGTTCCAACTATAACACCTAATTGTTCACCTTCTATCGCAGCATTACCACCTAAGGTAGCACTTGTAGATCCAGCAAATATAATTTGATCATCCTCTTGTTCAGTTACAATTGAATTACTAGTTGTAAAGTTTACTCTAGCATTCCAATTTAAACCGTCGTTTGATTCCATTACATCAAAATCTAAATCTAATTCAACTCCATCACCTTCTACTTTACCGATATTATCTTGAGTAGATGTAAATCCAGTTGATGTTGGTAAAGGCTTGTTTACAATTAAATCAGTACTTGTTCTTTCAAAGTAAGAAGCATTAACACCAAGTCTGTTGTTAAACAATCTTGCATCAAATCCTAATTCAAATTCACCAAGTAATTCTGGTTTTAAATCTGGGTTAGCTTGGAAATCACTAACTGAGTTAGTTATTATACCTCCGTTTAAACCACCATTTACGTTTGTACTTTGGTTAACACTGTTTACCGTTGGGTATCCTCCAGGGAATCCTGCAGATGTACCGTAACCAGCTCTAACCTTTAAATAACTTAAGTTATCAGACTTCAAGTCTGGGTTAGCTGCTGTTGGTAAGAATGAAACACTCATACTAGGGTAGAACATACTATTATTTTCCGTAGGTAAGTTAGAAACCCAATCGTTTCTAGCTGATAATGTTACGAATAAATAATCGTTGTAATCTAAATCAGTACTAGCGAATACACCTACTGTGTTTTGACTACCGTGAAATGATATTGGGGTTTGGTTTTCAAAATTGAAGTGTTGTAAAACACCGAATACAATTTGTCCTGAACTTGCAACACCTTCTCTGTCATAACTTCTGTTTTGAGATGTAGCACCTACAACAAAACTCATTCCAATCTCGTCTGATAAATCATAGTTACCGTTAACACTCGCATAGTGAGTACTTACAGAAACATTGTTATCCCAACTGTTTAAGTATCCAAAAATTGCTTGATTAAAGTTAACACCATCTTTATTTGAGTAAGCAGTGTTTCTTTCATTATACCAATCCAAACCATAACGGTAAGTAAATGTTAAATTATCATTATACTCATAGTTAAGTTGAGCAGTACCAAATATTCTATTTGTTACCTGTCCACCTTGTGAGTTTTTTACTGACCATCTTGGGTTGATTATATCGTTACCATTTCTGTAGTAAATACTACCTCCTGTTTCAGGAATTTCAAATGGTAATCCCATTAAATCAACGTTTCTAGGAGTAAAGAATACATTACCGAATGTTGACCATCCTAATGTTCCGTTACCTCTACTTGATGCTATAGGAGGAGAAATTACACTGTTATTAGTGTAGTTTATCGATCCAGATGCAGTAAATTTATTTGAAAGTTTAGCTCTACCACCAATAGATAAAGTGTTTCTTCTAATTCCATTTCCTGGTGTAAATCCTTTTTCATCTAAGTGACCGTAGTTTACATTGTAAGAAACAGTTCCATCATCAGATTGGCCAGCAATTGCTAGGTTAGTATTAGATACTCCACCTGATCTAAAGAAATTTTCAACACTTTCGTAAGGTTGCCATGCATATCTTTGGCCAGTGTATTCGTTATTTAAAACGTTATTACCACCTAAGAAGTTGTTAAGGAATGCTGAAGATCCGTAAGGATGCTCAACTGTACCAACACCATCTGTGTCAATAATTGTTCCTGCAGGGTCATTTGCCCAACCGTCTACACCATCTCTAGCGAAAGCAGGTCCCCAGTTACTGAAGAACCAACCGAATGATTGATCAAATCCACCACCATACTTGTTTTGATAATCAGGCATTGAAGCGATTTCATTAACAAAATAAGATTGGTTAACTGTGATTTCTGTTTTCTTTGGACCTTTGTTACTTGCAGATCCAGATTTAGTAGTAATTACAATTACACCGTTTTTACCAGCAGTACCATATAATGTTGCTGCTGCTAATCCTTTAAGTACGTTAACACTAGCAATGTTGTTTGGATCTAAATCCAAAAATCTACTTGAACCAATGTTACCACTTAAGAATCCACCTTGTGCGTTTGTGTCACTACTAAAAGGAACACCATCAACAACAAATAAAGCTTGGTTACTACCGTTAATAGAAGTATAACCTCTAATAACTACATTGGTAGCAGAACCAGATGTACCACTCGCAGATGTTATTGCAACACCTGAAGCTTTACCAGATAATACTCTGGCTACATCACCTTCTGTTCTTTGTTCCATTTCTTCTCCAGATACTTCACTAACAGCATAACCAAGAGATTTTTTCTCTCTTGTAATACCCTGAGCAGTTACAACAACTTCATCAAGTTCTGCAACATTTTCGCTCATAGTTACATTAACTGTTCCAGAAGCTCCTACAGTTTGATTCACTGTAGAGTATCCTAAATAAGTAAATGTAAGTACAGCGCCTTCATCAGTCATAATGCTGTAATTACCATCAAAATCTGATTGAGTACCGTTAGTTGTACCTTGTACAATAATGTTTACTCCAGCTACCGGCATACCAGAATCATCTGAAATATTACCTGAAACTGCTTTTCCCTGTGCAAATGTAAATTGCACAACCAACGCTAGTAAAAGCGTTAGAATTCCACTAAACTTTGTTTTCATGTTTATAATTTATTTTATTAGTCTAAACACAAAAATCATAAATAAATGTTAAATAAACAACATTATTCCAATAAATTTAGCCACTAGTAGCCTATTTTAACCATATAGATTGTTTTTTTAATACGTTAATATTTGTTAATTTTTATGTAATTATTACTGTACACAGTTAAAAAGAAGACTTTTATTTGATAAATAACCTACAACAAGACCATTATTTAACAAAAAATGTTGATTTTAAAAAATATTAGAAAAGCTAACATGAATTTTAGATAATTTTAGATCAATGTCCTGTCCTTTTCTTATACCATTAGCATAGTTTATTCTAAATACACCAGAATTTGTGTTTATATTTAAGCCAAAACCTACACCATATATATTACTACTATTATTTTCAAGTGTGTTTTCGTAATATGCTGAATCAAGTATTGTATTAATATATATATCTTTATTTAACCTAAATCGGAATTCAGAATTAATCAAAAACATCTTATTTGTTGAAATGCTGTTCTCTTCAAAGCCTCTAATTGAGTTGATTCCACCAAATAATAACATTTCGTTTAAGTAGTAATTACTCGATTTCAACAAAAATGATTCTAAGTTTATGTAAATACTGCTGTTTTTTGATATGTTGAAATTATTAAAGACTTTAGCTAGATATATGTTTTGATTTTTTGTGCCTGAATTATCTCTACGTTTACCACTCGATATTTCTATTGAGGTGAAAAGTTTAATTGGTATTAATCTATCATTAGAATTAAGTTTTTTAAAATCATATTTTATTTTCTTAAAATTTGATTTATAATCTTTAATTAAATCATTAGCTATTTCTAGTGAGCTGGTAGAATTTAAACTACTTATGTGAAAACTTACATTATGTTTGTTTTTTATTAAAAAACTTATCCCAATTGATTGTTCATCCTTTGTGTACGTTGAATCTTTTTTTGTTAAGTCTAAGTTTAATTCTAGCCCAAAAGGAGTGTTAAATATATATGGTGTTATAATATTAGTTTTTAAAAACCTGTCATTGTTATTTGTGTTTTTATAATTTATGTTTATTTGCTCACCATAGTTAAAGCTATTGTTAAGTCTGATATCCATGTAGCCATTAATATCTAATTTTCTACTTTCCTCATTTGTTGCAAAACCAATAAATCCATCAAAACTATTATTTTTAACTTTTTCCAAATATAGATATGTTATTGTGGAATCTTTTTTAAATAAAACTTCAGGATCTTTAACTTGACGAACAAATCCTAGTTTTTGAATTTCTTCTCCCTTTTTTTTAATTAATTCAAGATTAAAATCATCTTTAGTTGAATACCTTAAATAGTGCTTTAAAAATGCTTTTGGAAAATTCTTATAACCTTTTATTATAATTTTATCTGTTTTTCTTTTTTTATTTAATTCAACATTTAAGCTTGCATATAAATTGAAATCATCGAATGGTTTGATGTTAATTAGCTTAATCTTATTAAATGAGTACCCTTTATTAGCAATTTCTTCACTAGATTTAGTTAAAAAACCCTCTAATTCATCAATTTTTATTATGTAATGTTTTTTGTCCTTAATAATTTTTGCTTTTTTATCCTTAAAATTAATCATGGACCCTTGATCGTGTATATAGATGTTTTCGAATTTTTGATTTAAATTTATAGTAACCTTGTAATTAAGACTATCTATCTTAATCTTATCTATAATCTCGAGTTTAAAATAACCCTGGTTTCTAATACTGTCTAATATTTTTGATAATTGTTCATTATCTAAATCATTTTTAATTGAATTAATGTAAACGACTTGATTCTTGTCAATATAATCTTGCTTAAATATTATATTAGAAGTTTCTGCTGTAATATTATTGTTTATTATTACTAAAATGATAATAAACAGTATTCTTCTGTAGTCGTTCATAATTAATTTGTGATATAAGTTGAAACGATTATATTCTTAATATAGTGTGTTTTTTAGCTATTTCGAAAAAACTTGCAAAATTTAATAATTAAGATTTGAATAATTCATTTAAATTTCTACCTTTGCACGCTCCTTATGAATAGGGGAAATTAAAAAATATTATAATATAATATGCCAACAATATCACAGTTAGTAAAAAAGGGAAGAACCAAAATAACCAAGAAGAGTAAATCGGCTGCTTTAAATTCATGTCCTCAAAAACGTGGAGTTTGTACTCGTGTTTATACTACTACTCCTAAGAAACCTAACTCTGCTATGCGTAAAGTAGCAAGGGTAAGGTTAACAAATGGTAAAGAAGTTAACGCGTACATCCCAGGTGAGGGACATAATTTACAAGAGCACTCGATAGTATTGGTTAGAGGTGGAAGGGTGAAAGATTTACCGGGAGTTAGATATCATATTGTTCGTGGAGCCTTAGATACCGCAGGTGTAGAAGGAAGAACACAAAGAAGATCTAAGTACGGTGCTAAACGTCCAAAGAAGTAATTAAAAGTTTTAATTAGAAGAAATGAGAAAAAAACAGGCAAAGAAAAGACCATTATTACCAGATCCAAAGTTTAACGATCAATTAGTTACTAGATTCGTTAACATGATGATGTGGTCAGGTAAGAAGTCAACGGCATTCAAAATATTTTATGATGCTATTGATGTAGTTGAATCTAAGAATACAGATGAAGAAAAAACTGCACTTGAAATCTGGAAAGAAGCATTAACTAATGTTATGCCACATGTTGAGGTAAGAAGTAGACGTATTGGTGGAGCAACATTCCAAATCCCTAATCCAATTAGAGCAGATAGAAAAATATCTACTGCAATGAAATGGTTAATAGGATATTCAAGAAAAAGAAACGAAAAGTCTATGGCTCAAAAATTAGCTGCTGAAATACTTGCTGCTTCAAAAGAAGAAGGAAGTGCAGTTAAAAAGAAAGTAGATACCCACAAAATGGCTGAAGCCAATAAAGCATTTTCACACTTTAGATTCTAATCAAAATGGCAAGAGATTTAAAATATACAAGAAATATTGGTATTGCTGCACACATTGATGCTGGTAAAACTACTACTACAGAAAGAATTTTATATTACACAGGTGTTTCTCATAAAATTGGAGAGGTTCATGACGGAGCTGCTACAATGGATTGGATGGAACAAGAGCAAGAAAGAGGTATCACAATTACCTCTGCTGCTACAACTTGTAATTGGGAATTTCCAACAGAAAACGGTAAGCCTACAGCAGATGCCAAAGGATACCATTTTAATATTATTGACACTCCTGGTCACGTTGACTTTACTGTTGAGGTTAATAGATCTTTAAGAGTTTTAGATGGACTAGTTTTCTTATTTAGTGCTGTTGATGGTGTTGAACCACAATCAGAAACTAACTGGAGACTTGCGGATAATTATAAAGTCCCAAGAATTGGTTTTGTAAATAAAATGGATAGACAAGGATCTGACTTTATGGGTGTTTGTCAACAAGTTAAAGATATGTTAGGATCAAATGCTGTTCCTATTGTATTAAATATTGGTGATGAAGATGATTTTAAAGGAATTGTTGATTTAGTAAAAAATAGAGCCATTATATGGCATGATGAAACTCAAGGAGCAACGTTTGACGTTATTGAAATTCCTGAGGAACTCAAAGAAGAAGCAAAAAAATATAGAGCACTATTAATTGAAGAAGTGGCTGGATATGACGAAAATCTTCTGGAAAAATTCATGGAAGATGAAGATTCTATCACTGAAGATGAAGTACATGCAGCACTTAGAGCAGCAGTTATGGATATGTCTATCATTCCTATGATTTGTGGTTCTGCTTTTAAGAATAAAGGAGTTCAATTTTTACTTGATGCTGTTTGTAGATATTTACCATCTCCAACAGACAAAGATGCTATCATAGGTATAGATCCAAAAACTGATTTAGAAACATCTAGAAAACCCTCAGTTAATGAGCCTTTTGCTGCATTAGCATTTAAAATTGCAACAGACCCTTTTGTAGGTCGTCTTGCATTTTTCCGTGTTTACTCTGGTAGATTAGAAGCTGGTTCATACATATTAAATAACAGATCTGGTAAAAAAGAAAGAATATCACGTATCTACCAAATGCATTCTAACAAACAAAATGCTATTGATTTTATAGAAGCAGGAGATATTGGTGCAGCTGTTGGATTTAAAGATATTAAGACTGGTGACACAATGTCTAGTGAGAAAAACCCAGTTGTTCTGGAATCAATGGATTTTCCTGATCCAGTAATTGGTATTGCTGTTGAACCTAAGACTAAAGCTGATGTCGATAAATTAGGAATGGCACTTTCAAAACTAGCCGAAGAAGATCCAACATTCACTGTAAGAACTGACGAAGCATCTGGTCAAACAATTATCTCTGGTATGGGAGAATTACATCTAGATATTATATGTGACAGATTAAGAAGAGAATTTAAAGTTGAGGTTAACCAAGGTCAGCCTCAAGTTGAATATAAAGAAGCAATAACTAGAGCTGCTGATCACAGAGAAGTTTACAAAAAACAATCTGGTGGTAGAGGTAAGTTTGCTGATATTGTATTTACACTAGAACCTGCAGAAGAAGGTAAGCAAGGATTAGAGTTTATATCTTCAATCAAAGGTGGTAACGTTCCTAAAGAATTTGTTCCATCTGTTGAAAAAGGATTTAAACAAGCTATGATTAATGGACCATTAGCCGGTTATGAAGTTGATGCCATGAAAGTAACATTAAAAGATGGTTCTTATCACGATGTGGATTCTGACCAACTTTCATTCGAACTAGCTGCAAAGCTTGGTTTTAAAAATGCTGCTAAAGCTGCTAAAGCTGTTATAATGGAACCTATTATGAAATTAGAAGTTATTACTCCTGAAGCAAACATGGGTGATATAGTAGGCGATTTAAATAGAAGAAGAGGTCAAGTAAGTGATATGGGAGATAGAGCTGGTGCAAAAACTGTTAAAGCTACTGTTCCACTTTCTGAAATGTTTGGATATGTTACTACATTAAGAACACTTTCATCTGGTAGAGCAACATCTACAATGGAATTTTCACATTACGCTGAAACTCCATCAAGTATTTCTGAACAAGTTATTAAAGAAGCTAGGGGAACTAGTGAAGCATAATATATAAACTATGAGTCAAAAAATAAGAATAAAATTAAAATCATACGATCACAATTTAGTAGATAACTCTGCTGAAAAGATTGTTAAGACAGTAAAAAGTACTGGTGCAGTTGTCACAGGTCCAATTCCTCTGCCAACTCACAAAAAATTATTTACTGTATTACGTTCTCCGCATGTTAATAAAAAAGCTAGAGAACAATTTCAGTTAAGTTCTTATAAAAGACTACTTGATATATATAGTTCATCATCAAAAACAATTGATGCATTAATGAAATTAGAATTACCAAGTGGTGTTGAAGTTGAGATCAAAGTGTAATTAATATTAATCGAGATTTTTCTCGAAAACATGTCTGGAGCGTTTCGCGAAAGAAAAACGGAAAAAAATACATTCAAGGGTTGAATTTATTTTGGCCCTTAATTTTTAATAAAAAGTATAAATAATAAATAAATAAAATATGTCTGGGTTAATTGGAAAAAAAATAGGAATGACCAGTATTTTTGACGAGAATGGAAAGAATATTCCATGTACTGTCATTGAGGTTGGTCCTTGTATTGTTACCCAAGTCAGAACTAAAGAAGTAGATGGCTATGAAGCCCTTCAACTTGGTTTCGATGACAAGACTGAAAAAAATTCTACGAAGGCTCAAATTGGGCATTCTAAGAAAGCTGGTTCATCTGTCAAAAGAAAAGTTGTTGAATTTCAAGGTTTTGATGAGGAATACAAACTAGGAGATAGTATAAATGTTGATCACTTTAATGAAGGTGAATTTGTTGACATTTCTGGAACCTCAAAAGGTAAGGGATTTCAAGGTGTTGTTAAAAGACACGGGTTTGCTGGTGTAGGTCAAGCTACTCACGGTCAACATAATAGATTAAGAGCACCAGGTTCTATTGGAGCTGCTTCATATCCTGCAAGAGTATTTAAGGGAATGAAAATGGCCGGTAGAATGGGTGGTGAAACAATTAAGGTTCAAAATTTAAGAGTTTATAAAGTAGTTCCAGAAAAAAACCTTTTGGTAGTTAAAGGTTGTGTTCCTGGTCACAATAATTCTTATGTAACAATTCAGAAATAATGAAAATAGCTGTATTAGATTATAAAGGAAAAGACACAGGTAGAAAGGTAGACCTTTCTAAAGATGTTTATGGAATTGAGCCTAACAATCATTCCATATACTTGGATGTTAAACAATATTTAGCTAATCAACGTCAAGGTACACACAAGGCAAAAGAAAGAGCTGATATTATTGGATCAACTAGAAAAATTAAAAAGCAAAAAGGTACAGGTACTGCCAGAGCTGGTAGTATAAAATCTGGTGTTTTTAGAGGTGGGGGAAGAATATTTGGACCTAGACCTAGAAATTATAGTTTCAAGCTAAATAAAAACTTAAAACGTTTGGCCAGAAAAACTGCACTTACATTAAAAGCTAACGATAAAGCAATAACAGTATTAGAAGATTTTGATTTTGAAACGATTAAAACTAAAAACTTTACATCTGTTTTAAAGGCACTTAATTTAGAAAGTAAAAAATCTTTATTTGTCTTTGGTGCTTCGAATAATAATGTATATTTGTCATCGCGTAATTTAAAGGGCTCTGAAGTTATAACTTACTCAGAATTAAGTACTTATAAATTATTAAATGCAGATCAATTAGTGTTGGTGGAAAGTGCATTAGAAGGAATTGAATTAAATTTAAGTAAATAAGTAAGATATGAATATCTTGATTAAACCAATAATAACTGAAAAAGCAACTAACGATAGTGAGTTAAACAATCGTTACACTTTTCAAGTTAACGTTAAGTCGAACAAAGTAGAAATAAAAAAAGCTGTTGAAAAAGCCTATGGTGTTTCTGTTGAAAAAGTTCGTACTATTAATGTCCGTCCAGATAGGAGTACTCGCTACACAAAAGCAGGTATCCAACATGGTAAAACAAATGCTGTCAAGAAGGCAATTGTACAACTGGCGGAAGGTGAGTCTATAGATTTGTATGCTAACATGTAATTAAAAAGAAATGTCAGTAAGAAAATTAAAACCAATAACACCAGGACAGCGATTTAGAGTTGTTAACGGCTATGATGCCATTACAACTGATAAGCCGGAAAAAAGTTTACTTGTTCCGAAAAAAAGATCTGGTGGGAGAAATAGTCAAGGAAAAATGACCATGCGTTACAAAGGTGGTGGTCATAAAAAAAGATATAGAATAATTGACTTTAAAAGAGACAAGTCTGGAATTCCGGCCGAAGTTAAGTCAATTGAATATGATCCTAATAGAACTGCATTTATTGCTCTTTTATGTTACCAAGATGGTGAAAAGAGATATATGATTGCTCAAAATGGTTTAAAAGTTGGTCAAAACGTTGTCTCAGGAGACGGTGTTGCACCTGAAATTGGTAATTGCATGCCTTTATCAAAAATTCCATTAGGTACTATTATTTCTTGTATAGAGTTAAGACCTGGACAAGGAGCTGTTATGGCTAGAAGTGCTGGGGCTTTTGCTCAATTAATGGCGAGAGATGGTAAGTTTGCTACGGTTAAACTTCCTTCGGGAGAAACTAGATTAATTCTTGAAACATGTTCTGCTACAATTGGTGTTGTATCCAACTCAGATCATCAATTATTAGTTTCTGGTAAAGCCGGTAGATCTAGATGGCTTGGTATTAGACCAAGAACTAGACCAGTTGTAATGAATCCTGTTGATCATCCAATGGGTGGTGGTGAAGGAAAGTCATCTGGTGGACATCCAAGATCAAGAAATGGTATTCCAGCAAAAGGTTATAGAACAAGATCTAAAACTAAAGCAAGTAATAAATACATTATTGAACGTAGAAAGAAATAATTAAGTTATGTCAAGATCATTAAAAAAAGGACCATTCGTTCACTATAAATTGGATAAAAAGGTCGCTAAAAATATTGAAAGTAATAAGAAAACAGTAATTAAAACTTGGTCTAGAGCTAGTATGATTACTCCAGATTTTGTTGGTCAAACAATTGCTGTTCATAATGGACGTCAGTTTATTCCAGTTTACGTCACTGAGAATATGGTTGGTCATAAATTAGGTGAGTTTTCACCTACAAGATCTTTTAGAGGTCACATAGGCGCTAAAAACAAAGGAAAAAAATAAAAGTTATGGGAAGTCGTAAAACTAAAATGGCGGAGACTATTAAGTCTGAGAAAAAGAAAGTTGCTTTTGCTAAGCTTAACAACTGTCCTACCTCACCTAGAAAAATGCGTTTAGTTGCTGATCTTGTTAGAGGTAAAATGGCTGATAGAGCATTAAATATTTTAAGATTTAGTCAAAAAGAAGCATCTAGAAGATTAGAGAAATTACTTTTATCTGCTATTTCTAACTGGGAAGCTAAAAATGAAGGTTTAAATGTAGAGGATGCTGAACTATATATTTCTAGAATTACTGTTGATAGTGGTTCAATGTTAAAAAGATTAAGACCAGCTCCACAAGGTAGAGCTCACAGAATTAGAAAAAGATCTAACCATGTTACTATTGTGTTAGATTCTAAAAATAACACTCAAAGTATTTAATAAATGGGACAAAAGACAAATCCAATAGGGAATAGATTAGGTATTATTAGAGGCTGGGAGTCTATGTGGTATGGTGGTAATGATTATGGTGATAAGCTAGCTGAAGATGATAAAATTAGAAAATACATATATGTAAGACTTGCAAAAGCAAGCGTTTCTAGAGTTATAATTGAAAGAACTTTAAAGATTGTTACCGTTACAATTACAACTGCTAGACCTGGTATAATAATTGGTAAAGGAGGTCAAGAAGTTGACAAACTTAAGGAAGAATTAAAAAAGATTTCTGGAAAAGAAGTTCAATTGAACGTTTATGAAATTAAAAGACCTGAAGTTGATGCTTATTTAGTAGCATCAAGTGTTGCTAGGCAAATCGAAAATAGAATTTCTTACAAAAGAGCTATTAAAATGTCTATTGCTGCAGCAATGAGAATGAATGCAGAAGGTATTAAAATACAAATTAGTGGTCGTTTAAATGGTGCGGAAATGGCAAGAAATGAGCATTATAAAGATGGAAGAATTCCATTATCCACTTTTAGAGCTGATATTGACTATGCATTAGTTGAAGCACATACGACTTATGGTAGACTTGGGATAAAAGTTTGGATTATGAAAGGTGAAGTATATGGAAAGAGAGAATTATCTCCCTTAGTAGGATTATCTAAAAAACAAGGTAAATCTGGTGGTAGAAATGCTGGAAATAAATCAAGAAGAAGAAATAAATTATAATAAAAAGTAATGTTACAACCTAAAAGAACAAAATATCGTAAAGTCCAAAAGGGAAGAATGAAAGGGAATTCTGGTAGAGGAACTATGCTTTCTAACGGAATGTATGGAATAAAGTCATTGGATTCTAATTTTTTGACTTCTAGACAAATAGAAGCTGCCAGAATTGCAGCAACTAGATTTATGAAAAGAGAAGGTCAATTATGGATTAAAATATTCCCTGATAAACCAATTACTAAAAAACCATTAGAGGTTCGTATGGGTAAAGGTAAAGGTGCTGTTGAATATTGGGCTGCTGTTGTTAAACCAGGTAGAATATTATTTGAAGTAGGTGGTGTGCCGTTAGATGTCGCAAAGGAAGCATTAAGGCTAGCTGCACAAAAATTACCAGTTAAAACTAGGTTTGTAATTGCTAGAGATTACGAAGCTTAATATTTATTAAAATGAAACAGTCAGAAATATTAAAATTATCAAACGAAGAGCTAAGTGAAAGACTAGGTGAATCTAAAAAGAGCTACAGAGAGTTAAAAATGACTCACGCCGTATCTCCTTTAGAAAATCCAATACAGCTTCGAACATTAAGAAGAACTGTAGCTAGAATAGCCACGGAGATAACTAAAAGAGAAATACAATAAACTTATTCTATTGAAAATGGAAAAAAGAAATTTAAGAAAAGAACGTGTAGGAGTTGTTACTAGTAACAAAATGGAGAAATCTATTGTTGTTTCTGAAGTTAAAAAAGTTAAACATCCTATGTATGGTAAATTCGTGTTAAAAACTAAAAAATATGTTGCGCACGATGAAACAAACGATTGCAATATTGGTGATACTGTAAAGATCATGGAAACAAGACCTTTAAGCAGATCTAAATGTTGGAGATTAGTACAAATAATTGAAAGAGCTAAGTAATTATGTTACAACAAGAGTCAAGATTAAAAGTTGCCGATAATACTGGAGCCAAGGAAGTTTTAACTATCCGAGTTCTAGGAGGTACCAAAAGAAGATACGCTTCTCTTGGAGATAAAATTGTAGTTTCAGTAAAAGCTGCAACTCCAAATGGAACAGTAAAAAAAGGTGAAGTTTCAACAGCGGTTGTTATTAGAACTCTAAAAGAAGTTAGAAGACCTGATGGTACATACATCAGATTTGATGACAACGCTTGTGTTCTTCTAGACGCTGCAGGAGAAATGAAAGGAACAAGAGTATTTGGCCCTGTTGCACGTGAATTAAGAGATAAACAATTTATGAAGATTGTTTCTCTAGCACCAGAGGTATTATAATAAATTATTATGAAAAAAATTAAAATTAAGACAGGAGATAATGTAAAAGTAATTACTGGGAACAATAAAGGTTCAGAAGGTAAGGTACTTAAGATTGTTTCTGATAAAAGCAGGTTAATAGTTGAAGGGGTAAATATGGTTAAAAAACATATGAAACCTAATGCTCAAAACCCTCAAGGTGGAATAATTGAAAAAGAAGCTTCTATTCATGTTTCTAATGTCTCTTTGTTGACATCGTCTGGTGAATCAACAAAAGTTGGATATAGAATGGATGATAATAAGAAAGTGAGATTTTCAAAAAAATCTAATGAAGTAATATAATATGAGTTACGTACCAAGATTAAAACAAGAATATAACGATAAGGTTATAAGTAACCTTAAGGAAGAATTTGGATATAAGAATGTTATGCAAGTTCCTAAGCTCAAGAAAATAGTTATTTCTAAGGGTGTAGGTGCTGCTGTATCTGATAAAAAATTAATTGACTATGCCGTCGAAGAAATTACTAATATATCTGGCCAAAAAGCTGTAGCTACTATCTCTAAAAAGGATGTTGCTACCTTTAAATTAAGAAAGGGTATGCCAATTGGAGTTAAGGTAACTTTGAGAGGAGAAAAAATGTATGAATTTTTAGACCGTTTAGTTACGTCTGCTCTACCTAGAGTAAGAGACTTCAATGGAATTAAAGCTACTGGCTTTGATGGAAGAGGTAATTATAACTTAGGTGTTGTAGAGCAAATTATTTTTCCAGAAATCAATATCGATAAGGTCAATAAAATTTCTGGTATGGATATAACTTTTGTTACAAGTGCTGATACAGACAAAGAAGCAAAATCATTATTAACTGAATTAGGTTTACCATTTAAAAAAAATTAAACTATGGCTAAAGAATCAATGAAAGCCCGTGAGGTAAAAAGAGCAAAAACTGTAGCAAAGTATGCTGAAAAAAGAAAGGCTTTAAAAGCAGCTGGAGATTTTGAAGGTTTACAAAAGTTACCTAAAAATGCATCTCCTATTAGAATGCATAATAGATGTAAATTAACAGGTAGACCAAAAGGATATATGCGAACTTTTGGATTATCAAGAGTTATGTTTAGAGAAATGGCAAATAAAGGATTAATCCCAGGTGTAAGAAAAGCCAGCTGGTAATAATAACTGGTTAAAGGTTTAACAATAAAGTTAAAAACCATAATCATAAAATTAAAAACTATGTATACAGATCCAATAGCGGATTATTTAACAAGAATTAGAAATGCAGTCTCTGCTAAACACAGAGTAGTTGAAATACCTGCATCTAATTTAAAGAAAGAAATTACTAAAATTTTATTCGATCAAGGATATATTTTAAGTTATAAATTTGAAGATTCTACAGTTCAAGGTACAATTAAGATTGCACTTAAATATAACAAATTGAGCCAAGAATCTGTAATTAAAAAAATACAAAGATTAAGTAAACCTGGTTTACGTAAATATTCAAATTCTAATGATTTACCTAGAATTTTAAATGGTCTTGGAATTGCTATAGTGTCTACTTCAAAAGGAGTTATGACTGCTAAGCAAGCGAAAAGACACAATATAGGTGGTGAAGTAATTTGTTACGTATACTAATTTAAAGATAATAAAATGTCAAGAATAGGAAATAACCCAATATCGATACCCGAAGGTGTTACAGTAAACATTCAAGAAAATGTTGTAACAGTAAAAGGTAAGTTAGGTGAATTGAGACAAGAGTTTTCAGATATCACAATTAAAATTGAAGACAATTTAGTTGTATTATCAAGACCTTCTGAACATAAAGACCATAAAGCTAAGCACGGATTATATAGATCATTGATTAACAATATGGTTTCTGGAGTTTCAACAGGTTGGACTAAAGAATTAGAACTAGTGGGTGTTGGATATAGAGCATCTAATCAAGGTCAAAAACTTGATTTAGCATTAGGTTTTTCTCATAATATTGTTTTAGAAGTAGTTCCTGAAGTTAAAGTAGAAACTATTTCTGAAAAAGGTAAAAATCCTATTGTTAAATTAACATCAATTGACAAACAACTTGTAGGTCAAGTAGCAGCTAAAATTAGAGGCTTTAGAAGTCCTGAGCCTTACAAAGGAAAAGGAGTTAGATTTGTAGGTGAACAAATAAGAAGAAAAGCAGGTAAATCTGCTTAAAAAAAATAGAATTATGGCATTAACAAAGCAAGATAGAAGACAAAGAATTAGAAACAGAATCAGAAAAATAGTTTCTGGTACTGCAAATAGCCCTAGACTATCTGTGTATAGAAGCAATAAAGAGATATATGCTCAATTAATTGACGATGTTTCTGGAAAAACTTTATGCGCTTGTTCTTCTAGAGAAAAAGAAATTATTACTGCAGAAGGAAGTAAAAAAGATATTGCTTCTTTAGTTGGAAAGACATTAGCAGAAAAAGCTGTTAAGTTAGGTGTTAGTAAAGTATCATTTGACAGAGCAGGTTATTTATATCATGGACGTGTGAAATCTTTAGCAAATGGTGCTAGAGAAGGAGGACTTAAATTTTAATAATATGTATCAAAACGTAGAATCAGTAAAACCAAGTGGACTAGATCTTAAAGATCGTTTAGTTGGAGTTCAAAGAGTTACTAAAGTGACCAAAGGTGGTAGAGCTTTCGGTTTTTCAGCTATTGTTGTTGTTGGAGACGGAAATGGAGTTGTAGGTCATGGATTAGGAAAGTCTAAAGATGTAGCAAGTGCTATTGCAAAAGCAGTAGAAGATGCAAAAAAGAATTTAGTTAGAATTCCTATAATAAAAGGAACACTTCCTCATGAGCAAAAGGGTAAATTTGGAGGGGCTAGAGTTAATATAATTCCTGCAGCTCCTGGTACTGGTGTAATTGCTGGTGGTGCATTGAGAATTGTTCTTGAAGCAGTGGGTGTACATGATGTACTATCTAAATCTCAAGGCTCTTCAAATCCACATAATGTGGTAAAAGCAACTTTTGATGCTTTATTGAATTTGAGAGATGCTAATACAATAGCGAAAAATAGAGGTATATCTCTAGAAAAAGTTTTTAACGGATAATTAAAATGAAAAAGATTATAATAACACAAAAAAGAAGTGCAATAAACCGTACTCAAAGACAAAAAAGAACTCTAGTGGCTCTTGGTCTTAAAGGAATAGGGCAAAGTATTGAACATGATGCAACTGCTAATATCCTTGGTATGATAAAAAAAGTTAATCATTTAGTTTCTTTTAAAGAGGCTTAAAAAAAAACACTTAGAATGGATTTAAGTAATTTAAAACCTGCTGATGGATCAGTTAATAATAATAGCAAAAGAATAGGTAGAGGTCAAGGATCAGGTAAAGGTGGTACTGCTACTAGAGGTCATAAAGGCGCTAAGTCTAGATCTGGTTATTCTAGAAAAATTGGATTTGAGGGTGGTCAAATGCCACTACAAAGACGTGTGCCAAAATTTGGTTTTACTAATATTAATAGAAAAGAATATCAAGGAATAAATTTAGATGTTATTCAAGAATTGGTTGATAATAAGAAAGTTAAAGATGAATTAGATTTTAACTCTATTGTTGAATTAAGATTAGCTAGAAAAAATGAACTAGTTAAGATTCTTGGTAGAGGAGAATTAAAAGCAAAAATTAAAGTAACTGCACATAAATTTACAGCTTCAGCAAAAAGTGCAATCGAAGCTGCTGGAGGAGAAGCGGTAACATTATAATTATATATGAAGTTTATAGATACATTAAAAAATATTTGGAATATTACGGAGTTAAAAGACAGGATTCTTTTTACCCTGTTCATGTTAGTTGTTTACCGATTTGGCGCACAAATAACTCTTCCTGGTATTGATGCAGAAATGTTAGGAAGTTTAAAATCTGAAACATCAGAAGGTATACTAGGATTATTAAATGCTTTTACCGGTGGAGCTTTTGCAAATGCATCTGTATTTGCACTTGGAATTATGCCATATATATCAGCTTCTATTGTAGTACAATTGATGGGGATTGCCATTCCATATCTTCAAAAGCTACAAAAAGAAGGGGCTAGTGGTCAGAAAAAAATCACGCAAATTACAAGATGGCTTACAATAGGTATTTGTTTAGTTCAAGCACCTGGATATTTAGCTAGTTTAGATATTATGTTTGGTATTCCTCAAGAAGCATTTTTGCTAGGTCAGGGTCCATTGTTTTTCTTTACTGGGACTATCATTCTAGTTACAGGTTGTATTTTTGCAATGTGGTTAGGAGAAAAAATTACTGATAAAGGAATTGGTAATGGAATATCTTTATTAATAACAGTAGGTATTATTGCTACAATGCCACAATCATTTATACAAGAATATGCTGCTAGAGTTACTGGATCTAATGGAGGTCTAATGATGATTTTAATTGAATTAGTCATTTGGTGGTTAATAATTCTTGCTTCTGTATACTTAGTGATGGCTGTTAGAAGAATAGCTGTTCAATATGCAAGAAGAACTGCCTCTGGTAGTTATGAAAAAAATATTTCTGGTTCTAGACAGTTTTTACCCTTAAAATTAAATGCATCAGGTGTAATGCCTATAATTTTTGCTCAAGCTTTAATGTTTGTTCCTGGTTTAATTGGAGGTTCCAGTTTGTTAAAAGATTATTCTATTGGTCAATGGATGATATCTAATTTTAGTGATATTTTTGGATTTTGGTATAATGTTGTATTTGGAGTACTAATAATAATTTTTACCTTCTTTTATACAGCTATTACTGTTCCAACTAGTAAAATGGCAGATGATTTAAAAAGAAGTGGTGGTTTTATTCCCGGGATCAGACCTGGTACGGAAACGGATTCGTATTTAAACAAAATAATGTCTCATATTACATTTCCAGGATCGGTGTTTTTAGCATTAATAGCCGTATTCCCTGCTTTTGTCGTTCAATTTATGGACGTTCAACAAGGGTGGGCATTATTTTTTGGAGGTACATCTTTATTAATTATGGTTGGTGTAGCCATAGATACTATGCAACAAGTTAATTCGTATTTATTAAATAAACATTATGATGGGTTAATGAAAGCAGGTAAAAATAGAAAAACAGGAATCTAATGGCAAAGCAAGCAGCAATAGAGCAAGATGGCTCAATAATAGAAGCATTGTCGAATGCAATGTTTAGAGTAGAATTAGAAAATGGTCACATTGTGACTGCACATATTTCTGGTAAGATGCGTATGCATTATATTAAATTATTACCAGGTGATAAAGTTAAATTAGAAATGAGTCCTTACGATTTATCTAAGGCTCGCATAACATATAGATATTAATAAAAAATCATGAAAGTAAGAGCTTCAGTAAAAAAGAGAAGTGCAGATTGTAAAATCGTACGAAGAAAAGGTAGACTTTATGTGATAAACAAAAAGAATCCAAGGTTTAAACAAAGACAAGGTTAATTATGGCAAGAATAGCAGGTGTAGATATACCAAAACAAAAGAGGGGAGTTATTTCCCTAACCTATATTTACGGAATAGGTAGAACTCGTGCAAAAGAAATTTTGATGTCAGCGGGTGTTGACGACAGCGTTAAAGTTAGTGATTGGTCTGATTCAGATATCAGTAAAATTCGTGAGGCTGTAAGTTCTTTCACTATTGAAGGTGAGTTAAGGTCTGAAACACAATTAAATATCAAAAGATTAATGGATATTGGATGTTACAGAGGCATTAGACATAGATCTGGTTTACCATTAAGGGGTCAAAGAACTAAAAATAATTCTAGAACTAGAAAAGGAAGAAGAAAAACAGTTGCGAACAAGAAAAAAGTAACTAAATAATAATTAGTAATATGGCAAAGTCAAGTACTAAAAAACGTAAAGTAATAGTTGAATCTATAGGTGAGGCACATATTGTTGCTTCATTTAACAACATTATAATATCATTAACTAATAAAAAAGGAGATGTTATCTCTTGGTCATCTGCAGGTAAGATGGGCTTTAGAGGTTCAAAGAAAAACACTCCTTATGCTGCTCAATTAGCTGCAGAAGATGCAGCAGCTGTTGCAAAAGATGCTGGGTTGAGAAAAGTTAAGGTATATGTAAAAGGTCCTGGAAACGGTAGAGAATCAGCAATTAGATCTATACACAATGCAGGTATTGAAGTCGCAGAAATCATTGATGTGACTCCAACTCCTCATAATGGGTGTAGACCTCCAAAACGTAGAAGAGTTTAATAATAAGTAAGTATAATCAGAGACAAAATACTATCGAAGGATTAGATTAAAGACCTTAATTCATAGTTACTCTAAAAAACAAAAGAAATGGCAAGATATACTGGTCCAAAAACAAAAATTGCAAGAAAATTCGGTGAAGCTATCTTCGGGGAAGATAAGTCTTTCGAAAAAAGGAATTACCCTCCAGGTCAACATGGTAATACTCGTAGACGTGGGAAAAAATCTGAGTACTCAGTACAACTGATGGAAAAGCAAAAAGCTAAATATACATATGGTATTTTAGAAAAGCAATTTAGAAACATGTTTAAAAAAGCTACTGCTGCTACTGGAATTACAGGTGAAGTTTTATTACAACTTTGTGAATCTAGATTAGATAATGTTGTTTTCAGAATGGGTTTATCAAATTCAAGAAGTGGAGCAAGACAACTTGTATCTCACAGACATATTACCGTTAACGGAGGTATTGTAAACATACCATCTTACAGTCTAAAACCTGGTGATGTTGTAGCTGTCAGAGAAAAGTCTAAATCTCTTGAAACGATTGAAAGAGCACTTTCAAATTCTTCAAGTGTATTTGAATGGATCACTTGGAATAGCGATCAAATGCAAGGTACTTATGTATCAGTCCCTGCAAGAATTCAAATTCCAGAAAACATTAACGAACAGTTCATTGTTGAATTGTACTCAAAATAATAATTAATATATAAAGTATTATGGCAATATTAAATTTTCAAAAACCGGATAAAGTAATAATGATTAATTCAACGGACTTCGATGGTAAATTCGAATTCAGACCACTTGAACCTGGTTACGGCTTAACAGTTGGTAATGCTCTTAGAAGAGTTTTATTATCATCTCTTGAAGGTTTTGCAATAACTTCTGTGAAAATTGAAGGGGTTGATCACGAATTTTCAACTATCTCTGGTGTTGTAGAAGATGTTACTGAAATTATTTTAAATTTAAAACAAATACGTTTTAAAAGACAAATTGAAGAAGTTGATAACGAGACAGTTTCTATTTCTCTTTCTGGACAAGATAAAATCACAGCTGGTGATTTTCAAAAATTTATTTCTGGATTTCAAATTTTAAATTCAGATCAGGTTATTTGTAACTTAGATTCTAAGGTTAAAATTCAAATGGAACTTTCTATTGAGAAAGGTAGAGGTTATGTTCCAGCAGAAGAAAATAAGAAATCTTCTGCATCAATTGGAACCATTTTTACTGATTCTATTTTTACTCCAATCAAAAATGTAAAATATTCAGTTGAAAACTTTAGAGTAGAACAAAAAACTGATTACGAAAAGTTGATTTTTGAAATAATGACTGACGGTTCTATCAATCCTCAAGATGCATTAACTGATGCAGCTAGAATATTGATACATCACTTCATGTTATTTTCAGATGAAAGAATTACTCTTGAGGCTGATGAAATTGCAAAAACAGAAACTTATGATGAAGAGTCATTACACATGCGTCAATTACTTAAAACTAAATTAATTGATATGGATCTTTCAGTTCGTGCTTTAAATTGTTTAAAAGCTGCAGAAGTTGATACTTTAGGTGATTTAGTTTCATTTAACAAAAATGACCTCATGAAATTTAGAAACTTTGGTAAAAAATCTCTAACTGAGCTAGAGGAATTAGTGATTGTTAAAGGATTAAATTTTGGAATGGATCTAACAAAATATAAATTAGATAAAGACTAACTTTATTAGAGTTTAAATAAATTGAATAATGAGACACGGAAAAAAAATAAATCATTTAGGTAGAAAAACTGCTCATAGAAAATCTATGTTAGCTAATATGGCTTGTTCTTTAATAGAACATAAACGAATAAATACAACTACTGCTAAAGCTAAAGCCTTAAAACAGTTTGTTGAACCTCTTATTACTAAATCTAAAAATGATACAACTCAAAATAGAAGAATAGTTTTTTCTAGACTAAGACAAAAGGAGGCTGTTGCTGAATTATTTCGTGAAGTATCAGCTAAGATTGCTGACAGACCAGGTGGTTACACTAGAGTAATAAGATTAGGAAACAGGCTCGGAGATAATGCTGATATGGCAATGATTGAACTTGTAGATTACAATGAAACATACAATGCTGGTAAAAAGAAAAAGTCCTCAACTAGAAGACGTAAAAAAAGTACAGCATCCAAAGTTGATGATGTGCAAATAGAATCAGCTGAAACTGTTGTTTCTGAAGTAAATGATGATGTTGTTGTAGAGCCTACTGAAGCTGTAGTTGAGCCAACGAATGTTGCTCAAGAATCAACTGAAAATATTGAAGTACCATCTGAAGATGAAGATGTAGATGCTAAAGTAGAAGATGATACTACTTCTGAAAAGTCTGAATCATCTGAAGAAAAATAGAACCCAAATCATTTAAAAACTAAAAAAACCTTTTTTATGAGAAATTTATTTTTATTAATTGCATTATTATTTTCTATATCAATTTCTTTTTCTCAGACCAGTTCTGTTGATGCTGGCGGTAGTCAAGCTATGGAAAATTATGCCCAATTAGCTGCTGGAAACGGTGCTAGCTACGGAAACTCTATGATGTTCTATAATCCAAAAAGATATATAGATGGTACAATTCACTTATTTGAAGGTTGGAATAAAACTGCAGTAATTCATACTATATCAGATGATAGATTTCTTGTCAAACGAGTTAATTTGAATCTTAAGAGAAATTCATTTGAAGCTAAAATGAATGATTCAGATTCTATATTTTCATTTACTTTTAACAACATTAAAAAAATTGTTATAGATAATAAGGTGTACAAAAACTTTTACTATGATGATGATAACAGGGTATATGAAATGTTATATGATACTGACAAGTATAAATTTATGAAGGGATTTGAGGTTAAGTTAATTTCTGGTTCTGCGAATCCGATGGTTAACAGACCTAATGATAGATATGTGCGTGGTGAAGAATTTTTTATAATGGTAAATGGATCTATCAATCCCATAAAACTTAAAAAGAAATCTATTTATAAGTATCTTAAAATGGATAAATTAAATACATCCAAACTTGACAATTATATTGAGTCAAATTCTCTCTCATTAAAGAAAGTTGATGACATAGTAAAACTTTTAGAATACCACAGTAGTATATAATTTATACGATTTCTTAATTCGTATATTTTTAAATTGTTAATAAAGAGGTTATAATTTAGCCTCTTTTTTTATTTATTAATAATTATAATATTGATTATTATATTTATTTTTACCCTAGTTTAAATTTTATGGAATACAAGAAAAGAAAAAAAGCAATTTTACTGCTCTCAGATGGGACTATATTTTATGGGAAGTCTGTCTCTGGCGAGGGTACTGCATTCGGAGAGGTATGCTTCAATACTGGAATGACTGGTTATCAGGAAATTTACACAGACCCCTCTTATTTTGGTCAGCTAATGATTATGACTAATCCTCACATTGGTAATTATGGAGTGGTTAATGATGAGTCAGAATCTGATTCTATAAAAATATCTGGTTTAATATGTAAAAATTTTAGTTATAACTACTCCAGAGAATTAGCCGATAGCTCCTTAGAAGAATTTTTAAATAAAAATGATCTTTTTGCAATTTCTGATATTGACACTAGAGCTTTGGTCAGTTACATACGAGATAATGGCGCTATGAATGCTGTTATTACTACTGATGTTGATAATATAGATTCTTTATCTAACAAATTAACAAAAGTTCCATCTATGGAAGGTTTAGAGCTTGCTTCTAAGGTCTCTACTAAATCTGCTTATTTTTATGGTAACGAGAGTTCTAAATACAAAGTAGCAGCTTTGGATTTAGGAATAAAAAAAAATATTTTAAGAAACTTAGCAAAAAGAGATGTTTATGTTAAGGTTTTTCCATTTAATTCATCTTTTGAGGAAATGAAGAAATGGAATCCTGATGGTTATTTTTTGTCAAATGGGCCAGGAGATCCAGAACCATTGAAAAGTGCTCAAGAAGTTGCAAAGAAAATTATTGAACAGAATTTACCTCTATTTGGTATATGTTTAGGTCATCAAATTATTGCATTAGCTAACGGAATTTCTACATACAAAATGCATAACGGTCATAGAGGGATAAACCATCCTGTTAAAAATCTTGTTACTGGTAAAGGTGAAATTACTTCTCAAAATCATGGTTTTGCTATAAATAAAGAACAATCTTTAGCCAATGAAAATGTAGAAATAACACACATGCATTTAAATGACGATACAGTTGCAGGGATAAAACTTAAAAATAGCAATTGCTTTTCTGTTCAATTTCATCCAGAGGCTAGCCCAGGCCCTCATGATTCCTCATATTTGTTTGATGAATTTATTGAAAATATGAGTAAGTAGTAATTTGGCTATCAAAACTTAACTATTACGTTTTCGTTAATTATCCCCTTTTATTAGATATAAATCTATATATAATTAATATTTTTGTAAAAATTATTAAAAAATTCTTATGTCCAATATTAAAAAAATTCATGCTAGACAAATCTTTGATTCAAGAGGTAACCCAACAATTGAAGTTGATGTTATTACTGAAAATGGTTCAATTGGAAGAGCTGCTGTTCCGTCAGGTGCTTCGACTGGTGAACATGAAGCAGTCGAATTAAGAGATGGTGGTTCTGATTATATGGGCAAAGGAGTTATGAAGGCAGTAAACAATGTAAATAATATTTTAGCACCAGCAATTATTGGGTTATCTGTTTTTGATCAAACTGAAATTGATGTTAAAATGATAAACCTAGACGGCACTGCTAATAAGTCTAATTTAGGGGCAAACTCAATTTTAGGTGTTTCATTAGCGGTTGCAAAAGCAGCTGCAGCCGAGAAAAAAGTTCCATTGTACAGATATATAGGCGGAAAGGATGTGTGTACATTACCTGTTCCTATGATGAATATTATTAATGGAGGATCTCATAGTGATTCTCCTATAGCTTTTCAAGAGTTTATGATCATACCAGTGCTTGCAAAATCTTTTACGCATGCAATGCAAATGGGAAGTGAAATATTTCACCATTTAAAATTGGTTTTAAAAAGCAGAAAATTAAGTACAGCCGTTGGTGATGAGGGTGGATTTGCCCCAGTTTTAGATGGCACTGAAGATGCCTTGGATACTATTGCTTTGGCAGTAGAAAATGCAGGTTACTCTTTTGGTAAAGAGATAATGATAGCTTTAGATTGTGCGGCCGCAGAGTTTTATGAAAATGATTTATATAACTATAAGAAGTTTGAAGGGAATCAAGCAGAGGTACGAACAAGTAAACAACAAGCAGATTACCTAGCTAGTTTAGCCTCAAAATATCCAATTATTTCAATTGAAGACGGGATGGATGAAAATGATTGGGAAGGTTGGAAATATTTAACAGAACTAATTGGTGATAAAATTCAACTTGTTGGTGATGATTTATTTGTTACTAATGTAGACAGACTCTCTAGAGGTATTGATGAATCAATAGCTAATTCAATATTGATTAAAGTAAACCAGATCGGTAGCCTTACAGAAACAATAAAAGCTGTAGAAATGGCTCATACTGCTGGTTACACATCAGTAATGTCCCATAGATCTGGCGAAACTGAAGATAATACTATTGCTGATCTAGCTGTTGCACTAACAACAGGTCAAATTAAGACAGGTTCTGCTTCAAGGAGTGATAGAATGGCTAAGTATAATCAGTTATTGAGAATTGAAGAGGAGTTAGGTTCTAAGGCTTTCTTTCCTCAAGCGAGTGTGTTCAAAGCATAGGCTTTAATGTTTTAATAATTCGTAGATATTTCGTATTTTTGCATTCCTTAATACGAAAATCAAATGTCAAAAAAAGCTAAAATTCTTATAAATAATCAGGAATTTGATTTCCCTCTTGTTTTAGGCTCTGAAAACGAACTTTCTATCGATGTTAAACAATTAAGAGCTCTTACAGGAGGAGTTACTACTATAGACCCAGGGTTTAAAAATACTGCCTCTTGTGAAAGTAAAATAACATATCTAGATGGAGAAAAAGGTATTTTAAGATATAGAGGTTACTCAATTGAAGATTTAGCTAATAATGCTAGTTTTTTGGAAGTTGCATATTTATTAATTTATGGAAACCTTCCAACAGAGGAACAGTATATAAAGTTCAATGATGATATTAAAAATGAAAGTATTGTTGACGAGGATATAAAAAAAATATTAGAAGCTTTTCCAAAATCAGCCCATCCAATGGGTATATTGTCATCATTAACCAGTGCATTAACTGCTTTCAACCCTACTTCTAACACTATAGATTATAATAGGAGTAAAGCTGAGCTTTATGAAACCATAGTAAAAGTTTTAGGTAAAATTCCAGTGTTAATCGCTTGGACCTTCAGAAAAAAAAATGGTCTACCCTTAGACTATGGTGATACTTCTTTAGGTTATGTTGAGAATATTTTAAAAATGATGTTTAATAAGCCAAATGAAACATATGTTCAGAATCCAATTTTGGTTAACGCTCTTAACAAGCTTTTAATTCTACATGCTGATCATGAGCAAAACTGTTCAACTTCGACTGTAAGAATTGTAGGTTCTTCACACGCCGGTTTATTTGCTTCAATTTCTGCAGGAATTTCCGCATTATGGGGTCCTTTACATGGGGGTGCAAATCAAGCAGTGCTTGAAATGCTTGAATCGATTAATGAAGATGGTGGAGATACCAATAAGTATATGCAAAAAGCAAAAGATAAGGAAGATCCTTTTAGACTAATGGGCTTTGGCCATAGAGTTTATAAAAGTTTTGATCCTAGAGCTAAAATAATTAAAGTGGCCACTGATGAAGTTTTAAACGATCTTGGTGTAGTTGATCCAGTGTTAGATATAGCGAAAGGTCTTGAAAATGAAGCATTGAGTGATAAATATTTTGTAGACAGAAGTTTATATCCAAATGTTGATTTTTACTCTGGTATTATATATCGTGCAATGGGAATACCCTCTGACATGTTTACTGTTATGTTTGCACTAGGTAGACTTCCTGGATGGATAGCTCAATGGAGAGAAATGAGACTAAGAAATGAGCCAATAGGCAGGCCAAGACAGGTTTACACTGGCGAAAATCAAAGAAAATACACTCCAATTTCAAATAGATAATATAGGTTTCACTCTATTTCTTTCTTATTATATTTACATATGTTAAAGATTAATATTAACAATGAGACCTCTGAATTAGTTTCCGTAATATTGGGTTCTGCCAATTCTAATGGCCCAACTCCAAGTATAAAAGACTGTTATGATCCAAAAAGTATTGAGCATATTTTAAACGGTACATATCCTATCGAACAAGACATGATCAATGAATTAAAATCATTTGAAAATATTTTAATTAAATATGGAGTAAAAGTATACAGGCCAAATCAAATTAATAATTACAATCAGATTTTTACACGAGATATTTCTTTTGTTATTGAAGATAAAATTGTTTTATCCAATATGATAGATAGTAGATCATTAGAATTGTCTGCTATAAAGTATATACTTAGTGAAATCCCCTATGAAAACATCATTAAACTTAGTAGTGATTGTCATGTTGAAGGTGGTGATGTAATATTGTTTAATAATTATATTTTTATTGGAATCTACACTGGTGAGGATTATCCTGATTATATAACCGCTCGAACAAATTTGAATGCTGCAAATGAAATAAAGACAAATTTTCCGAATAAGATTGTAAAGACTTTCGAACTAAGAAAATCAAACTCTTCTCCAAAGGATAATGCTCTTCATTTAGACTGTTGTTTTCAACCAATTGGAAAAGATAAAGCAATAATTTACCCTGGTGGGTTTTTAATTAAAGACGAGTATGATTGGTTAGTTAATTTTTTTGGTAAAGAAAATATTTTTGAAACCACAAAAGAAGAAATGTACAATATGAATTGTAATGTGTTTTCAATTTCTGAAAACGTAATTGTTTCTGAAAATAATTTTAGTAGATTAAATCAATGGTTAATTTCAAAAAGATTTGTTGTTGAGAAGATAAAGTATTCAGAAATTGCTAAACAAGAAGGTTTGTTGAGATGTTCAACTATGCCATTAATAAGAAAATAATTTGATCTTGAGTAAACAAAGTACAAATACAATTTTGATGATTAGACCTCTTGCATTTAATTACAATATGCAAACTGCTATTAATAATCATTACCAAAATGCCAATGATTTTGATAGTAATTCGAATCAAATTAATTTAAGAGCTCAAACTGAATTTGATAATTTTGTTTTAAAACTTCGATCTTTTGGTGTAGATGTTATTGTTTTTCAAGATGATGATAAGTTTGATACACCAGACTCAATATTTCCAAACAATTGGATTTCATTTCACTCAAATGGTGATATTTCTTTATATCCAATGTTTGCAGAAAATAGAAGAAATGAAAGAAGAGAAGATGTTGTGAAGTGCATTGAAAAAAATAATTATTCTATTAGTAATGTTATTGATTATTCTTCTGCAGAAGAATCAAACATTTTTTTAGAGGGCACTGGAAGTATTGTTTTAGATAGGTTAAATAGGAAAGCCTATTGTGCTATATCTGAAAGATCTAATGAAGACTTATTGATTGAATTTTGTGAAGACTTTGAATATACCCCTGTAATTTTTAAAGCGTTTCAGTCGGTTAAACAAATAAGAGAGTTAATATATCATACAAACGTTATGATGTGTGTTGCTGATAATTTTGTCATTATATGCCTAGATTGCATAGATGATAAAAAAGAGCGAAATAATGTAATTGCACACTTAAAAGAAGATGGAAAAGAAATTATTGAAATCTCCGAAAATCAAGTTAGTTCATTTGCAGGCAATATGTTGCAAATATTAGACAGAAATAATAATCCTTTATTGATTATGAGTGAATCTGCATATAATGTTTTAACTAATCCTCAAAAAGATACCATAAACAAGTATGCTAAAATTGTTTTTAGTTCGTTAAATACAATTGAGACATATGGAGGTGGAAGTGCTAGATGTATGATGGCTGAGGTGTTTTTGCCAAAAGCTAAATAGAAATAATAATATGTTATATTTATAGCTTTAATGAATAAAATGAATATTGAATCTTCTTTACATATAATTGCAGTTAAAGCAATCAATAAGTTATACAAAATAAACATTGATAATGTCGAAATTCAGTACACTAGAACTGATTTTGAAGGTGATTTAACTATTGTTGTCTTTCCATTGTTAAAGCTGCTTAAAACTAATCCGTTTGAGCTCGCAAATAGTTTAGGTAATTATATAGTAGAAAATGAAAAATCATTTACTTCATTTAATGTTGTTTCAGGCTTTCTTAATATTGTTGTTTCTGACAGTTATTATTTAAAACATTTTAATGCAATAAAAAATGAAGATAATTTTGGTTTTGTTAAACCAACTTCAAATGATTGTACAATGGTAGAATACTCTTCTCCTAACACTAATAAGCCACTTCATCTTGGACATATTCGTAATAATTTGTTGGGATATAGTGTGGCTCAAATACTTAAGGCCTCTGGTAGAAATGTACTAAAAACTCAGATAATAAACGATCGTGGAATTCATATTTGTAAAAGTATGTTAGCTTGGCTAAAGTTTGGAGCTGCAGAAACACCTGATTCTGCATCTATCAAAGGAGATAAGTTAGTTGGCAAGTATTATGTTCTGTTCGACAAAGAATATAAAAACCAAATTAAATCTCTTATAGAGAATGGTAGCTCAGAAGAAGATGCAAAAAAAAATGCACCTATTTTAATTGAAGCTCAAGAAATGCTTTTGCTTTGGGAGTCAGGTGACAAAGAAACTGTCAAGCTGTGGGAGACAATGAACGGATGGGTTTACAAAGGGTTTGAAGAAACTTACAAAAATCTTGGAGTAGATTTTGATAATTATTATTATGAAAGTAATACCTACTTATTAGGAAAAGAATTTATAAATGAGGGGCTTAATAAAAATGTTTTCTACAAAAAAGAAGACGGCAGTGTATGGTGTGACCTTACCAAGGAAGGTTTAGATGAAAAAATTGTTTTAAGATCAGATGGAACCGCTGTTTACATGACTCAAGATATTGGAACAGCTATTCAAAGAGTTAAAGATTTTCCTAATATTAATTCAATGATTTATACTGTTGGTAATGAGCAAGATTATCATTTTAAAGTATTGTTTTTGATTCTAAAAAAATTAGGTTTCAAATGGTCAGAAAACTTACATCATTTAAGTTATGGAATGGTAGATTTGCCAAGTGGTAAAATGAAAAGCAGAGAAGGCACCGTTGTTGATGCAGATGATTTGTTAGTTGAAATGATCAATACAGCTCAAGAAATATCTTCAGAGCTTGGAAAATTGGAAGACTTGGATCAAGAAGAGAAAAACAATGTTTTTGAGATTATAGGTAAAGGAGCTTTGAAATACTTTATTTTGAAAGTTGATCCAAAAAAGAGAATATTGTTTGACCCAAAAGAGTCTGTAGATTTTCAAGGAAATACTGGCCCTTTTATTCAATATTCCTATGTTAGAATACAGGCTATTTTAAGAAAAGTAGACTCTGTTAGTAATGATAATTACACAGGAAGCTTAGATACTAAAGAAAAAGAGTTGATAAAGCAGCTACTTAACTTTTCTATAGTAATTCAAAATGCCGCGAATACCCAAAGTCCTGCTTTAGTTGCTAATTATGTTTATGATTTGGTCAAGTTGTTTAATTCCTTTTATCAATCCTTACCAATATTAAAAACTTCTTTTGAAGATAGAAAAACATTTAGATTACAATTGTCTAAATCAGTTTCTTATACTATTAAAAATGCTTTGGATTTATTAGGTGTTGGTGTAGTACAAAGAATGTAGTAATTATTAAACATATTGCATAAAAAAAAGGCTACACAATTGTGTAGCCTTTTTTTATATTGTTTAATAAAAGAATCTTTAAATTATGATTCTTTAACAGCTAAACCATATACAACAAGACCAAATCCGATTTTGTTGACAGCATCACCGATGTTGTAGATTACTTCCATATCTGGTAGTATCGCAGAGATACCAGAATACCATCCGTCAGTACCAGCCATATATCCTAATGGATAAATCGCCCAACCAACAAGAAGGAACCAACATAACATTTTGTGAGCTTCTAATACGTTTCCACCAGCAGCAACTGCTAGTTTCTTAAGACCACCGAACCATACTTCGTATGCAATCCAGAAGTAAGCAAGACCTGAAAGTAATCCCCACATTGCTGCGCTCAATATTCCACCGTCCCATCCAGACTCTCCAAAGAATCCAGTAACAAGCATTACTGTTGAAGCTCCAATAAGCTTCCACATGTCTGATTTAGTCGCTCCAGCAACTTTAAGTATTAAGTAAAACTCAACACACATTAATGGAACAGTTAAGATCCAGTCTACGTATCTAAATACAGTAGTACTATCTCCAGCTGCATGAGCATCTCTCATGTACATGTAATGTACAGCAGCAATAAAAGTAATTAATCCTGAAACTAAAAGAGAAGTTCTCCATTTAGCATCAACACCGTTCATTGACAAGAAGAAAAACACAGATGCTGCCATCATAGCCATAGCTCCAAGCCAGAACGTAAATCCAGTGCCATCCGTAGGGACAGACATTGCAATAAAGTTTAAATAATTCATATTTGTTATTTTAAAAATTAATAGTTGAGGGCTAAAATACTAAATATTTTGTAAATCAATAAATATAGAGACTAAAAATTATGAAATTGATAGCTTTACCCTTCTTAAATTACACATAAAATAAAAAAAGAACCTCAATTAGAGGTTCTTTTTTTAGCTGCTTTTATAATTATCGTTTATTTTGACTTAAAAGGTAAGTAAGGATTCTTTATAAAGTTAAATAATGTATTTAAGATAGTCCAATAAAACTTATATAATGCTAATGTAACATACATTTGAGCTAGTATAACTGCTACTCCAACAAAATTCCAACCTGACATTACTAATCCAGCCCATGTCCAGCTATCAGCAGAAGCTACTGCACCACCTTCAGTCCAATTATAGAATCCAGTAATTATACCACCAACATATTCAAGACCGAACATAGCCATGAATGCTTCAGTAGCACTTGCTACAGTTCCATACCCCCAATTCATCCAAGACATCATACCTGCATCATATGCAGTATTAACGTCAACGGTTGTGAGCCAAGTAAATGACATTGCGATTGCTCCAAATAAAGCTATCATTGCAGTTACTGTTCCAAACACTTTAATGATTGCCATTGGGATGTCATAAAAAATAAGTCCTACAGTATCACTTTTAGAATCAGCTAATCCTTCGCCTGCAGATCTAACTACTTGAGCAATTGGAAATGCTGCATAAGCCCATAAAAGAGTTGAAACCAATGTTGTAGCAACGTCCATTCCTTCGCCAACTCCATTGTTAACTAGTCCCATTACAATAGCATAAAGAGACGCGGCAAGCATTACAAATGCACCGACTCTAAAAAAGTCACCAGTCCATTTTGCAAGATTACCTTCCGAGTCGTCCATACAAGAATTCCAGTTGTTCCAAGGAAGCTTAGAGTTGACCATATTAGGGGAGTCAACTACCATGTTAAAAAAATCTTTAAATTTGTCCATTTTGTTTAATTTTTAGTTTGTTAGTTCCTAGTAAGTTAGTAAATAATTATAACATTTTAAATTAATTGATATATTAATTATCTGAATTATAGTTATTTACAGTAATGATGTGCGATTTTTAGTAGGTGTTTAATTAATGCTAATTCAGCTCTTTTTTCATTGTTTTGTGTATTTAGATATATTTAATAATAAATATTATTTGTACATTTCTGAAGATATTTTAATAAGCTAAAATTGAGTAATAACATTTCTTCCAATAATGATTTTAATGCCGTATTAATAGTCAGCTCATTTTTTGCACTTTGGCTTTCTGCCCAAATATCCCCTGTCATCGAATCTAATATCGCTTATATTATGATTCTCACGGTTGGAATATTACATGGATCTAACGATATAATGCTTATAAATCATACTCTTAAATCTAATTCAAATATTTCAAGCTTAACCATTTTTGTAGTTTATGTGTTAATGGTAAGCCTAGTTGCTGTTTTTTTTTATTTTCTTCCATTTTTAGCACTAAGTCTATTTGTTATCTTTAGTTCTTATCATTTCGGGGAGCAGCATTTTATTTCTAAAAGTAATGCTAAAAACTATTTAATATCTTTCTACTACACATCATATGGAATGCTTATATTTTCAATGATTTTTTTCTCTTCACCAGATGAGGTAATAGTTATTGTAAATGAAATCACTAATGTTTTCATTACACATCAATTTTTAAAAATATTGTTATATACTTCAATGATAATAACAATTATATTTTCATTTTTTATGTACCATAAGAAATTTATTTCTTTTAACTTTTTTGAAGAAATAATTTTGGTTGCTCTTTTATTTGTGATTTTTAGTATTGCATCTCTTATAGCCGGATTTGCAATATATTTTATTATTTGGCACTCAATTCCATCTTTACGAGATCAAATTATTGAACTTCATAGTGAATTCAACAAAAAGAATCTTTTATTATATTTAAAGAATTCAGCTCTTTATTGGTTAATTTCCATTGTTTCTTTATTTGTACTTTATTACATTGTTAATGATGACAAACTATTTATTTCATTATTCTTTTCTTTTTTATCAGCAATTACTTTTCCTCATGTACTTGTTATGTTTAATTTGTTTAAGAATAAATCCAATGATTTAAGCTAATTAATGGGTTAAATTCTTAAATTTGAATTTCTAAATAATTCTTTAATATGTTCAATAATCTAAGCGAAAAATTAGATAAGGCTCTTCAAGTTTTAAAAGGCCATGGTAGAATAACAGAAATTAATGTTGCAGAAACATTAAAGGAAGTTAGAAGGGCTTTATTGGATGCAGATGTCAACTTTAAAATTGCTAAAACATTCACTGTAAAAGTAAAAGAAAAAGCAATTGGGCAAAATGTGTTAACTGACCTAAAGCCTGGTCAGTTAATGGTAAAGATTGTTAAGGATGAGCTAACAGAGCTTATGGGTGGAGATGCCTCTGAGCTTAATATCAACGGTTCTCCGTCAATAATTTTAATGTCTGGTTTACAAGGTTCAGGTAAAACTACATTCTCTGGTAAACTTGCTAATTATTTAAAATCAAAGAAAAATAAAAAGCCATTATTAGTGGCCTGTGATGTATATAGACCAGCTGCAATTGAGCAGTTAAATGTTTTGGGAAATCAATTAGGCATTGAGGTATATAGTGATCCGGAAAACAAAGATCCAGTTTCTATTTCTAAAGCAGCTATAGCACATGCGAAATCAAACGGCTTTAATCTTGTCATAATTGATACTGCAGGTAGACTAGCGATTGATGAGCTGATGATGAATGAGATATCAAACATTAAAAAAGCGATTAATCCTCAAGAAATATTATTTGTAGTTGATGCTATGACTGGTCAAGATGCAGTAAATACAGCAAAGGCATTTAACGAAGTTTTAGATTTTGATGGAGTTATACTAACTAAACTAGATGGAGATACTAGAGGGGGTGCTGCTCTTTCAATTAAGCAAGTAGTAAATAAGCCGATTAAGTTCATTGGTACTGGAGAAAAAATGGAAGCTATTGATGTTTTCTATCCTTCTAGAATGGCAGATCGAATACTTGGAATGGGTGATGTAGTTTCATTAGTTGAGAGAGCACAGGAACAATTTGATGAAAAAGAGGCCAGAAGAATTCAGAAAAAAATTGCAAAAAACACTTTTGGGTTAGATGATTTCTTAAAACAAATTCATCAAATAAAGAAAATGGGTAACATGAAAGATTTAGTAGGAATGATTCCTGGTGCTGGAAAAATGTTGAAGGATGTTGATGTTGATGATGATTCGTTCAAATATATCGAGGCTATGATTTACTCTATGACTCCAAAAGAAAGATCCAATCCATCAATAATTAATAAATCTAGAAAAGATCGAATTGGAAAAGGTTCGGGGACCTCAATACAACAGGTAAATCAATTATTAAAGCAATTCAATCAAATGAGTAAAATGATGAAGATGATGCAAGGTGGTGGTGCTAATAAGATGATGCAAATGATGCAAAACATGAAAAGGTAATTTTTGATAAATGACACTATTAGACGGTAAAAAAACTAGCAATGATATCAAGAGTGAAATTGCAATTTCTGTAAAAGAAATAGTTGCAAAAGGCTCAAGGCCCCCTCATTTAGCTGCTGTTATTGTGGGTGAAGATGGAGCAAGCTTAACTTATGTTGGAAGTAAAGTAAGGGCTTGTAAAAGAGTTGGATTTGAATCAACTCTTATAAAATTATCAGATAAAATTACTGAATCTGAATTATTATTGAAGGTTAAAGAACTTAACGAAAATGATGCTATTGATGGTTATATTGTTCAATTGCCGCTTCCTTCGCATATAAATTCTCAAAAAATATTAATGGCTGTTGACCCAGATAAAGATGTAGATGGTTTTCATCCTACTAATTTCGGAAAGATGGCACTTAATTTACCAACCTTTATTTCAGCTACACCATATGGAATTATGGAGCTTTTAAACAGGTATAATGTAGAAACATCAGGAAAGCACACTGTCGTTATAGGAAGGTCAGATATTGTTGGAAGACCTGTAAGTATACTAATGAGTAGAAAGTCTAACCCAGGTAACTCTACAGTTACTTTAGCGCATAGTAGAACCAAAAACATAAAAGAACTTACCCTACAGGCTGACATAATTATTTCAGCACTAGGGTCACCTGATTTTGTTACTGAGGATATGGTAAAAGATGGAGTTGTTATTGTAGATGTTGGAATAACAAGAGTTAAGGATAATTCTAAAAAGGGTTATAAAATTGTTGGAGACGTAGATTTTGATAATGTATCCAAAAGGTCTAGTTATATCACCCCTGTTCCGGGTGGTGTTGGCCCTATGACAATTGCAATGCTTTTAAAGAACACTCTACAAGCATATCTTAAATAAATAATATTCTAATTATGAATTTAGAAAATGGAAATCTTGGTGATGGGAAGGATGCGCTGTTTTAATAAAATCTACTTTATTGATTTTAATGATATTGTTTGTTTAATAATTAAGGATAAAACTAAGAAATCATCCTATGATTACAAGGAAAAAAAAATAATAGTAAAAGACAGTTTAACCCCAAATTATAAATATGCAGAATTTATTAGGCTAGTTAAAACTAGGGAAGATACTTTTGAGACTAATGTATTGTTAAGTAAACCGATATACATTGGAAGGAAAATGAAATATAACAAAGATGTGATTAAATCATAGGGTTATTTTTTTTTAATCTGTACTGATTGATAATAAGTAAGTTTTTAAGAAGTTAATAATTTACTACTTCTCAAAAATTTGATTAAAATCCTTAAAGGACTTGAATTCTAACGCGTTTCCAGAGGGATCTTTAAAAAACATAGTCGCTTGTTCACCTGGAAGACCTTTAAATCGTATGTAGGGCTCAATAATGAACTTTACATTTTTTGACCTAAGTCTAATCGACAATTTCTGAAACTTATTCCACTGTAATACGACTCCAAAATGTGGCACAGGAACATCTTTTCCATCAACAAGATTACTATGTGACTTTTCAATTGACTTTTCTTTATAATGTATAACTAGCTGGTGTCCAAAAAAATCAAAATCGACCCAATGATTACTACTTCTACCTTCTTTACAGCCTAATATTTGTTTATAAAAAACTCTACACCTTGAGAGGTTGTCTACCGGAATTGCTAAGTGAAAAGGTGTTAATTTATTCATTATCAATAAGTTTGTTTAAAGAGGTTATCTCTTCTTTTGTTAATTCTCTATATTTTCCAACTGGTAAGTCTAGTTTTATATTCATTATTCTAGTTCTTTCTAAAGAAATAACCTTATAATTAAAATATTCACACATTCTTCTTATCTGCCTATTTAGGCCCTGGGTCAAAATGATTTTAAACTCATTGCTGCCTGATTTTCTAATCTTACACTCTTTTGTAATTGTATCTAATATTGGGACACCTTTTGACATTCGATCAATAATAGTCTGAGAAAGAGCCTTGTCGACTTTAACTATGTATTCTTTTTCGTGGTTATGTTCTGTTCTTAGAATTTTATTTACAATATCGCCATCATTTGTTAGAAGAATTAGTCCAGAGCTTGGTTTGTCTAATCTTCCTATTGGAAAAATTCTTTCTGGATAACCTATAAAATCTATTATATTATTTTTTTCAACTCTAGTATCAGTAGTGCAAACAATTCCTATTGGTTTATTTAAGGCTAAATAAATCTTCTTTTTTTTCTTAACACCTATAAGCTTGTCATCTATTTTAATTTCATCGTTTACACTGACTTTTTGACCTAGTGAAGCAGGCTCATTATTTATGAAAACTCTTCCGGACTCAATAAGTTTGTCTCCAGCTCTTCTGGAGCAATATCCGATTTCACTTAAATACTTGTTTAGCCTTATTAGTTCTTTTTCCATCTAATTTATCCATTGCAAGTAAAGATCTTTGATTTTAGCTTTATCTGGAATTTGAGCTTTATCAATATCAATATTTGAATTATATCTTAAGTTAGATGGGAGTTGATTTTTGTCAATTGTGAAATATAAATTAGCTGAGTTGATTGAAATAATTATATTTCTTAGGCTGTTTTGAATGCTACTTATATTGTAGTTGTCTCTTATTTCTTTGAAGGTACTACTAGGTCCAATCCCTTTCTTTGTTTTATATTTTGGGTCAATTATCTTAATTAATTTAGCTGTAGAAGTGTAGTCTAGGTCTTCCTTAGGAGTAATTTCTAATAATTCATTTCCTTGTTTGTCTAGTATTGTTATGTCATTAAATTTTCCAGTAAAACTATCACCGGAAATGTCATTTCTAATAGAATCATTTTTAAAAATCTGAATTAAATCTTTAATCATTGTTGTGTCACTTACATGTCCTATGCTGTTTTTTGAAATTAAATAGGGATCTTTTTCTTTTGAACATGATGTAATAATCGCAGTTGTAATTATTAAGATTATAATTTTATTCATTGTTTTTTATTCTTTAATGTTGTGTAAATATAATTATTTATGGTGTTTATGTTTAATTATTTACATTAAATAAATGCCACTTAATTGTTTTTGTAATAAATAGAAATTTATATTTGCAATCGATGGATAACAATACTAAAAATTTAGTTGATAAAGGTGAAATGTTGCCATTAATGGAGTCATTTTACACAATTCAAGGTGAGGGTTTTCATAAGGGAGCAGCTGCTTATTTTATTAGACTTGGAGGTTGTGATGTAGGTTGTCATTGGTGTGATGTAAAAGAGAGTTGGGATGCTCTTCTTCATCCACCCACATTAACTACTGAGATTGTAGAAAACACTAAGCAGTTCAGTGATACTGTAGTCGTCACAGGGGGTGAGCCACTAATGTGGGACATGTCTATTTTGACTAAATTGCTAAAAGAAAAAAACAAGTCAGTACATATTGAAACCTCAGGAGCTTATGATCTTTCTGGAAATTGGGATTGGATATGTTTGTCTCCTAAAAAAAGAAAACTTCCAAAGAACGAAATATATCAAGTTGCAGATGAGCTTAAAATGATAATTTATAATAAGAGTGATTTTGAGTTTGCCGAGAGAGAGGCTGCAAAAGTTAATCAGAAATGCGTGCTATTTTTGCAACCTGAATGGAGTAAAAGAGACCTGGTTATGCCACTTATTGTTGATTATGTGATGCAAAATCCTAAATGGAAGGTTTCTCTTCAGACACACAAATATCTTAATATTCCATAGTTAATTATTTTAACCTTACTTGTTATTGTTTAAATAAAAATTAATATTTGTAATTAATTTATAATTATATATTTATATATGTAATTAAAAGTATATTTTTAATTTATAATATTAATATTTAACGCATATTTGACTAAAATATATAATATGTGTGGAATAGTTTGTGCTTTTGATTTAAAGCAATCCCCGGATTCTTTAAGACCAGAAATTTTAGAAATGTCTAAAAAAATCAGACACCGGGGTCCTGATTGGAGTGGAATTTATAGTTCTGATAATGCTATTATGTCTCATGAAAGGTTGGCTATTGTAGATCCAAAATCTGGTAGACAACCTCTTTTTAGTTCTGACAATAAGTTAGTATTAGCAGCCAACGGAGAGATATATAATCATTTTGATTTAAGAAAAGAGTTTATTGGTTCTTATGACTTTTCGACCAATAGTGATTGTGAGGTTATTATTGCTTTATATCAAAAATATGGACCATCTTTTTTAGATAAGATGAACGGTATTTTTGGTTTTGCAATATATGATTCAGAAAATGATCAGTATTTTGTAGCAAGAGATCATATTGGAATAATTCCACTTTACATTGGTTGGGATGAAAAAGGTACTTTTTATGTCGCTTCCGAGCTTAAGGCATTGGAGGGAAAGTGTAAAAAAATTGAACTTTTTCCTCCAGGTCATTATTACCACAGTAAAGATAAAGAATTTATTAAGTGGTACTCTAGAGATTGGAGTGATTATGAAGCGGTAAAAGAAAATACAACAAGCATAAAAATAGTTAAAGATGCTTTAGAGTCTGCTGTGCATAGACAGCTTATGAGTGATGTGCCTTATGGTGTTTTACTTTCTGGTGGATTAGATTCATCGATCACATCTGCAATTGCTAAAAAATATTCACAAAAGAGAATAGAAAGTGGAGATAAATCAGATGCTTGGTGGCCTCAGTTACATTCTTTTTCAGTAGGTTTAGAGGGATCTCCAGATCTATCGGCTGCTAAAAAAGTTGCAGACTACATTGGGACAATTCATCATGAGATAGTATTTACAATTCAAGAAGGGTTAGATGCAATTAAAGATGTTATTTATAATTTAGAGACTTATGATATTACTACCATAAGAGCTTCAACTCCAATGTATTTAATGGCAAGAGTTATTAAATCAATGGGTATTAAGATGGTATTATCAGGTGAAGGTGCCGATGAACTGTTTGGAGGTTACTTGTATTTTCACAAAGCACCAAATTCTAAAGAATTTCATGAGGAAACAGTTCGAAAGATTAATAAGCTACACATGTATGATTGTTTAAGGGCGAATAAAAGTTTGGCTGCTTGGGGGATTGAAGGTAGGGTTCCTTTTTTAGATAAAGAATTTATTGACGTGGCAATGAGTATTAATCCTAATGATAAAATGATTAATTCTGAAAGAATGGAGAAATGGGTATTAAGAAAGGCTTTTGAAGATTATTTACCTGAAAGTATTGCGTGGAGACAAAAAGAACAGTTTAGTGATGGTGTTGGCTACAGTTGGATAGATAAATTAAAGGAGCTTGTCAATAGTTCTGTTTCTGATGATCAAATGAAAACTGTAGAAATCGATTTCCCTAATCAACCACCTACATCAAAAGAGGAGTATTTTTACCGATCAATATTTCAGTCTCATTTTCCAAGTAAAGCTGCTGCATTAAGTGTTCCTCAAGAACCTTCAGTGGCTTGTAGCACTAAAATAGCTCTAGAATGGGATGAAGCATTTAAAAATATGAATGAGCCGTCAGGTAGAGCAATTATTGAGGTTCATGACGATGCTTATGAAGCTTAATTTTAGTCAATTTTTACTACTTTAATTGTTAATAACTTATAGGGTTATTTAAGAATAAAATAGCATAAAAATTTTCACTTTTTTTTATATTTACATTAATAATTAAAATGTAACTTTTTCATAAGGTTTTTTTTAATAAAAAAAAACCAATTAAAAATATAATTTATGAGTGAAAACAAGCAAAGCTATTCTGCGGATAGTATTCAAGCTCTGGAGGGAATGGAGCATGTTAGGATGCGTCCTTCAATGTATATTGGTGATGTTGGTACAAGAGGTCTACATCATTTGGTGTATGAGGTTGTAGATAATTCAATTGACGAGGCCTTAGCCGGTCATTGTAATGAGATATCTGTGGTTATAAATGAAGATAATTCTGTAACCACCATAGATGATGGTAGAGGAATTCCGGTAGATATTCATAAAAAAGAAGGAGTTTCTGCCTTAGAAGTCGTGATGACTAAAATTGGGGCTGGTGGTAAATTTGATAAAGATTCTTACAAGGTTTCTGGTGGTCTTCACGGGGTTGGAGTTAGTTGTGTAAATGCATTATCAGAAAGCTTAAAAGCTACTGTCTATAGAAATGGTAAAATATACGAACAGGACTACGAGAGAGGTAAATCATTAAATCCCGTTAAAGAAATTGGTACTACTGACAAAAGAGGAACAATGGTTACTTTTAAGCCTGACTCTACTATTTTCACTCAAACCCTAGAATACAGTTATGATATATTAGCTTCTCGACTAAGAGAATTAGCTTACTTGAATAAAGGAATTACTGTAGTTCTTGTAGACAAAAGAAATAAGGACGAAAAAGGTGAATTTGTAAGTGAGACTTTTCATTCAAAAGAAGGGTTAAAAGAATTTATAAAGTTTTTAGACGGAAATAGAGAGCCTTTAATGAAAGATGTTATTTCATTTGAAGGTGAAAAAAATGGAGTCCCTGTTGAAGTAGCGATGGCTTACAATACTTCATATTCAGAAAATTTACATTCTTACGTTAATAATATCAATACTCATGAAGGTGGAACTCATCTTTCTGGCTTCAGAAGAGGTTTAACACATACACTAAAAAAATATGCTGATGGATCTGGGATGCTTGATAAATTAAAGTTTGAAATATCTGGAGATGACTTTAGAGAGGGTTTAACCGCAATAATATCTGTTAAAGTTGCTGAACCTCAATTTGAGGGGCAAACTAAAACTAAGCTTGGAAATAGAGAGGTTTCTTCTAGTGTAAGCCAGGCTGTTTCAGAAATGTTAACAGATTATTTAGAAGAACACCCTGATGATGCTAAAATAATAGTACAAAAAGTGATTTTAGCTGCTCAAGCTAGAACTGCAGCCCAAAAAGCTCGTGAGATGGTTCAAAGAAAAACTGTCATGAGTTTAGGAGGTTTGCCAGGTAAATTATCTGATTGCTCTGAACAGGACCCAGCTAAATGTGAAGTTTTTCTTGTTGAGGGAGATTCTGCAGGTGGTACTGCCAAACAGGGTAGAGATAGAGCATTCCAAGCAATACTTCCGCTTAGAGGAAAAATACTGAATGTTGAAAAAGCGATGCAGCATAAAGTTTTTGAAAATGAAGAAATTAAAAATATTTTCACTGCTTTGGGTGTTACAATTGGAACAGAAGAAGACTCGAAAGCTTTAAACCTTTCAAAACTTAGATACCACAAAGTAGTAATTATGTGTGATGCTGATATAGATGGAAGTCATATTGCAACTTTAATTTTAACTTTCTTTTTTAGATACATGAAAGAGTTGATTGAAGGAGGTCACATATATATCGCTACCCCACCATTATACCTTGTAAAAAAAGGAGCTAAAAAAGAATATGCTTGGGATGATGATCAAAGAGATCTAATTATGCAAAAATATGGTGATGGTGTAAAAATTCAAAGATATAAAGGTTTAGGTGAAATGAATGCTGCACAACTATGGGACACAACAATGAATCCTGAATTTAGAACTTTAAGACAAGTTGAAATTGAAAACATGATTGAAGCAGATAGAATTTTTTCTATGCTTATGGGTGATGAAGTTCCACCTAGAAGAGAGTTTATTGAAAAGAATGCTATCTATGCTAATATAGATGCTTAATTAATAAAAATATAATTATGAAAATAACTGTTGTTGGTGCCGGCGCAGTAGGTGCTAGTTGTGCTGAATATATAGCAATAAAAGATTTCGCTTCTGAAGTTGTTTTATTAGATATAAAAGAAGGTTTTGCTGAAGGCAAAGCGATGGATTTAATGCAAACTGCATCTCTAAATAATTTTGATACAAAAATAACAGGTACTACTAATGATTACAGTAAAACAGCAAATAGTTCTATTTGTGTTGTTACATCCGGAATTCCTCGTAAACCAGGTATGACCCGTGAAGAATTAATTGGTATTAATGCAGGAATCGTGAAAACAGTTACCTCGAATCTAATAAAGTATTCTCCCGATACAATCCTAATCATTGTTAGTAATCCTATGGATTCAATGACTTATTTGGTACATAAAACTACAGATCTTCCAAAAAACAAAATCATTGGAATGGGTGGCGCTCTTGATTCAGCGAGATTTAAATACAGACTAGCGGAAGCACTAAATGCTCCAATCAGCGATATTGACGGTATGGTTATAGGAGGTCATAGCGATGTGGGAATGGTTCCATTAATCTCTAATGCCACTAGAAATAGCATTAATATTTCTGAATTTATTTCTAAAGAAAGACTTGAAAAAGTAAAACAAGAAACCAAAGTAGGAGGAGCAACACTAACAAAATTACTCGGAACATCTGCATGGTATGCTCCTGGTGCTGCTGTAAGTGGATTAGTTCAAGCAATTGCTTGTGACCAAAAGAAAATGTATCCATGTTCTGTCTTATTAGAGGGGGAATATGGACTTGATGATCTTTCTATAGGTGTTCCTGTTATCCTCGGAAAAAATGGTATCGAAGAAATAGTTAAGATAGAATTAAGTGAGGCTGATATGAAGCATTTACATGAAAGTGCTGAAGGAGTTAAGAAAACAAATAATCTTTTAGCTTTATAAATTACTATTATAATTCTGAATTATTTTTGTTTGCTGTAAATTGATCAATTTAGAAATGAGTCGTTTCTGTTGTCAATTTATTAGTTAAATCATATATTTGCTCGTTTTTAAATTGAATAAAATACATCACAATGCAGAATAAAGGATTAATAAAATTATTTGCTTTAATGTTTGGTTTGGTTAGTATATACCAACTATCGTTTACTTTTAAAGCTAATCGGGTTGAAGAAAATGCAGCTAAGTATGCTATAAGTAAAGTATCAGAATCACAAACCGATTTTGATAAGCAAAGGAATATTATAGAAGCTAATTACTTGGATTCTTTATCAAATACAACCGTTTTTGATATAGGAATATCAGATTATACGTTTAATGAAGTAAAGGACAGAGCTATGAATTTAGGTCTAGATTTAAAAGGTGGTATAAATGTAATTCTTCAAATTTCTGTTAAAGATATTTTAAAAGGTCTTTCTAATAATAGTAGAGATCCAATATTTAATCAAGCACTTGTTGATGCTGAAGAAATACAAAAAAATAGTCAAAACACATACCTAGAGGATTTTTTCGTTGCTTTTGATGCAATTAAAGGAGATACCAAACTTGCTTCTCCAGATATATTTGCAAACAGAAGCTTGAGTGAGGAAATTACTTTCGATATGGATGATCAAGATGTACAACCAATAATAAAAGAAAAGATTGATGAATCTATTGTTTCTGCTTTTGAAGTTTTGAGAAAAAGAATAGATAAGTTTGGTGTTACTCAACCAAACATTCAAAGATTAGGTAATTCAGGAAGAATTTTAGTTGAATTACCAGGAGCTAAGGACATCGAAAGAGTTAAGAATTTATTACAAAGTACGGCTCAATTAGAGTTTTGGGATGCTTTCAGAGGTCAAGATTTTTTAAATTTTATTGTACAAGCTAATGAAGTAGTTAAATCTATGGAAGACTCTGAAGAAGTTTCAGTAACATCTGATGACACTAATAGTGAAATTGACGATTTATTAGGTACAGCTTCAGATTCAACTTTTGTTGAAGTTAATCCAATTTTAGATGCTATTAAAGGTCAAGGTTATCCAGGGGGTCCTATTATTGCAACATTTGATTCAAAAGCAAAAGAAAATATTTCTGAATACTTAAAAATGTCTGAGGTTAAGTCTTTACTTACATCAGAGCAAAGAGATGCTAAGTTTGTATGGGGAATCCCAACACTAGATCTTGAAGGAAATGAGTTAATTGATTTATATGTTTTACAGGGTAACAGAGATAATAAACCTGAATTAAGCGGTTCAGTAATTACAGACGCAAGACAATCTTACTCTCCATCTGGTCAGCCTACTGTAAGTATGCAAATGAATGCTAAGGGAGCTAAGGTTTGGGAAAAAATGACAGGTAACGCTTTTACTCAGGGAAGTCAAATTGCAATTGTTTTAGATGAGACTGTTTATTCTGCTCCAGGGGTTACTACTGGTGCTATCTCAGGTGGTAATTCTGAAATATCTGGGACATTCACATTAGAAGAAGCAATTGATTTAGCTAATGTTTTAAGAGCTGGAAAACTTCCTGCATCTGCAGATATAGTTCAAGCAGATGAAGTTGGTCCATCTCTTGGAAAAGAAGCTATTGAAACAGGTTCTAGATCATTTATTATAGCTCTTTTTTTAGTACTAATATGGATGATATTTTACTATGGTAAAGCTGGTATATATTCAAATATTGCCCTTGTGTTGAATATTATTTTAATATTTGGAGTTTTAGCAGGATTAGGTGCAGTATTAACTCTTCCTGGAATCGCAGGTATAGTACTTACAATAGGTATTGCAGTTGATGCAAATGTACTTATTTATGAAAGAGTTAGAGAGGAAATAATAAAAGGTAAAAAACAAGTTGCTGCTATTGAAGATGGTTTTGCAAACGCTTTATCTTCTATATTAGATGCAAATATAACAACTGGTTTAACAGCACTAATATTATTTTCTTTAGGTACAGGTCCGATCAAAGGTTTTGCAACCACTTTATTAATTGGTATTATAACTTCATTATTTACTGCAATTTTTATTACAAGGATACTAATAGAATGGAATACCAATAGAGGAGGGAAATTAGATTTCTCAACTTCACTTACAAAAGGATTGTTTAGAAATATTTCAATTGATTTTCTTAAGAAAACTAAAGTTACATATTTAATATCAGGGGCAATCATTACTGCTGGATTGGCTTCGTTGTTTACTACAGGACTTGATCAAGGTATTGACTTTGTGGGAGGTAGAACTTACACTGTCAGATTTGCACAAGATGTAAATACTGAAGATGTTAAATTAGAAACTAATGCAATGTTTGGTAGTTCAGAAGTTAAAACTATTGGATCAGCTAATCAGCTAAAAATTTCAACTAAATATAAAGTAGATGAAAATTCTGCTGAGGTTGATGAAGAAGTGCAAAATAAATTATTTAAATCACTAGTTAATTTTTTACCAAAAAATTACACTTACTCTCAGTTTTTAAATGCTGAAAATAATGTAGGTAAAGTACTTTCTGGTAAAGTGAGTCCAACTATTGCCGATGATATTAAACAATCTTCACTATGGGCAGTTTTAGCTTCTCTCGTGGTAGTGTTTTTATATATTTTGCTTCGATTTAAAAAATGGCAATTCTCTCTTGGAGCAGTTGCAGCTGTTTTTCATGATGTATTAATAGTACTTGGAATATTCTCATTAACATATAAGTATATGCCATTTAACATGGAAATAGATCAAGCATTTATTGCAGCTATACTTACAGTAATTGGTTATTCATTAAATGATACTGTTGTTGTATTTGATAGAATTAGAGAATTTATCGATGAGCACTCAACTTGGGAATTTAATAAAATTGTAAATTCTGCATTAAACAGTACTTTAAGCAGAACTTTGAATACTTCATTTACAACTCTGGTTGTACTAATGTCAATGTTCTTTTTAGGAGCAGACTCTTTAAGAGGGTTGTTATTTGCTCTTATTGTAGGAGTTTTAGTAGGTACATATTCTTCTGTATTTATAGCAACTCCAATAATGCGAGATACAATTGGTAAATCAGAAAAATAAACTTAAAAAAAAAGCCTTACAATTAGTAAGGTTTTTTTTTATTTTAAAGTCAGAGAATTAGTATTCTTTAGTTTCTGTGCTCATCAGTTTTTAAGTATTTATAATCCACATAGAATGTTCCAAAAGGAATTACAGAAGAAATTAATACAACTAAAGTTTTTTTAGAATTCCATCTATATTCTTTGCTATTCACTAAAGATAGTATAACGTAAGCAACAAATAAAAGTCCATGAGGCATACCTAGAAGTTTAACAAGAGATGGGTCATTGGCATAATACTTTATTGGTACTGCAATAAACAATAATAAAATATAGGAGATACCTTCTAAATAGCTAATTACTCTTAATACTTTTATCATTTTCTAAACATATAATAAATTCCAAGTAATATAAACGGAATACTAAGTGTTTGGCCTGTGTTCATTCCAAGAATCCAGTCTTCTCTTCCAGCAACTTGTGCTTCTTTAAAGAATTCTACAATAAACCTTGTCAACCATAAAAGAATTAGAAATAAACCAAACATGTATCCAGGTTTTAATGCTTTTGAGGTTTTCCAATAAGTAAAATAAACTATCACAAATACAATTAAATAACCAAATGCCTCATAAAGTTGACCAGGATGTCTTGGTTCAGTTTCTCCTATTGCCTTAAATACAACGCCAAAAACACTATCTGTTTTATGGCCAATTATTTCTGAATTAAAAAAGTTGCCAATTCTAATAAATACAGCTCCTATTGAAACAGGAATTACAAGTCTGTCCAGAATCCATAAAATATTTTTCTTTAAAACTTTTTTATTGTACAAATACATAGAATAAATTATTCCTATAGCTGCCCCATGACTAGCAAGCCCTCTAAATCCAGTAAATTCAAATACAGGATTAAACCTAAAAGGGAGAAAAACACTTAGAAAATCTTGTTTGAAAAGTTCTGGCTGATAAAAAATAACGTGACCTAATCTGGCCCCAATTATAGTACCTAAAATAGTATACATAAATAAAGAGTCTAAGCTTTCTTCACTTAAAGACTCTTTTTGATATATTTTTTTCATTACAAAATGCCCAATCGTAAATGCTGCTATCCACATTAAACTATAATAATGAATAGTGAATTTTCCGAATATATTTATGCCTTCAGAGGAAGGATCCCATACTATGTCTAATGCATACATGTGTTACAAGTTTTATTTGTTATTTTTTTTTTTTTGTGGTACAGGGTCATATCCCGATTTGCCCCACGGATGACAGCTAAATATTCTGATAATCATTAATTTTGATCCGTTAAAAATCCCATGCTCTTTTAATGCCTCAATTGAATATTGTGAACAAGTTGGTTGAAATCTACATGTAGCTGGAGTTAAAGGAGAAATAAGATTTTGATAAATTTTTATTAAAAGGATTAAAGGTAATGTTAGAATTTTCATTTTCAATTAATTGAATAGGTAGTTTCATTGTTACTGTCGTTTAATGTAATACCACCTTTACTTAAATCATCTCTAATTTTATCACTCAAAGCATAATTTTTATTTAATCTAGCTTCGTTTCTTAGTTCAATCAGCAAGCTGATTGCAGAGTCTAATTTATCTGAATTAGAATCAGATCCATTATTGATTTCTAAACCTAAAATATCAAAAACAAATTCATTAAATTTTTCTTGAGTAACCTTTAAATCTTTTGCAGAAATTTTAGCTTTTCCCATTTTAACTTGATTGATAAATTTCACTGAATTGAATAATTCAGCAATTAATATAGGAGTATTAAAATCATCATTTAATGCATTATAACAATTAGAAACCCAATTATTAATATCAAAGTCTGAGCTGTTTGAGCTTTTTAAATTGGTCAAACTTTTTTGAGCTTCCATTAATTTGTTAAACCCTTTTTCAGATGCTTCAATTGCTTCACTACTAAAATCTAATACACTTCTATAATGCGCTTGAAGTATAAAAAAACGAATAACACTAGATGAAAACGGTTTGTTTAAAATGGTGTTATTTCCTGATAAAATATCCCCTGGTAAAATATTATTACCAGTAGATTTAGCCATTTTGTTTCCATTTAATGTTAGCATATTAGCGTGCATCCATATATTTGCCGGACTTGTATTGTTACATGCTATAGATTGTGCTATTTCACATTCATGATGTGGAAATTTTAAATCCATTCCACCACCGTGAATATCAAAATTATCACCAAGATATTTAGTGCTCATTGCAGTACATTCTAGATGCCATCCTGGAAAACCTAATCCCCAAGGTGAGTTCCATTTCATAATGTGACTATCATCTGCTTTCTTCCAAAGTGCAAAATCCTGGGGATTCTTTTTGTCACTTTGACCATCTAATTTTCTAGAATTATGAACTAAATCTTCAATATTTCGTTTGCTTAAAATTCCATAATTATTTGATTTATTATACTTTATTACATCAAAATATATGGATCCATTGACCTCATAAGCAAGCTTATTTTTAAGTATGGTTTTGATAATCTCTATTTGCTCTATGATATGACCTGTTGCAGTAGGTTCAATGCTAGGGGGAAGTAAATTAAATTCATTTAAAGTGTTATGAAAATCTACTGTGTATTTTTGAACAACTTCCATTGGTTCAATTTCCTCTAGCCTGGCTTTTTTACTTATCCTGTCCTCACCGTTATCTGAATCATTTTCAAGATGACCAGCATCTGTAATATTTCTTACATAACGAACTTTAAATCCAAGATGAAGTAAGTAACGATATATTATATCAAACGACATAAATGTTCTAACATTACCTAAGTGAACATTACTGTAAACAGTAGGTCCACAAACATACATTCCTACTCTTTTTTTGTTAATAGGTTTGAATTTCTCTTTCTTGCCAGTTAATGAGTTGTATATGTAAAGAATATTTTCTTTTGTTAAGGACATTAAATAAAGTTAAGAATTATAAGCCTTCAAAAGAAGTTTCTAATTGAATATATTTTAAAAACTCTTCTCTAACTTCCGGTTTTTTGAAAGCACCACCAAATTCACTAGTTATTGTGCTACAGCCTGTATCTTTAATTCCTCTAGAATTTACACATAAATGCTTAGCATCTATAACGCATGCTACATCATCAGTATTTAATACACTCTGTAATTCTTTTACAACTTGCATAGTTAATCTTTCTTGTACTTGAGGTCTTTTGGAAAAGTAATCTACAACTCTATTCATTTTAGATAATCCGACAACAGTCCCATTTGAAATATATGCAATATGGGCTTTTCCAACTATTGGTAATAAATGATGTTCACAAGTAGAGTAAACTGTAATGTTTTTTTCTACCAACATTTCATTATATTGATATTTATTTTCAAAAGTAGAGGATGCAGGTTTCTTTGTAGGGTTTAAACCTCCAAAAATTTCATTAACATAAGCTTTTGCAACTCTTTTTGGAGTTCCTTTTAAGCTATCATCTGTCAAGTCTAGACCTAGTGTATGAAGAATATTCCTCATGTTTTCTTCAATTATTGAAATTTTTTCATTGTCTGATAATTCAAAAGCATCTATTCTTAATGGTGTTTCAGTTGACGAACCTACATGGTCATCTCCAAAATTATCAATGTGTTTTGCTAAATTATTTTCTTTCATTTTTTTGATTAAAATTTCTAAATTAGACGTAATTCAAAGATAGTAATTATTACTAAAGTTGGGTCTTTATTAATGATATAAAATGTTAAATTTATTATAATTTCTATTATCTAAAAATTTAAATTAAATTAGCTAGAACTTTAACCAAAATTGATGAGTAAAATTAACTTGTTTTTTATATTTTATCTTTCAATTAATTTGGGATTTACTCAACAGAATAATTCTCTGTTAATTGATAATTCTAGTAAAAATAATTCATACGATTGGATTGTTGACTACCCTGAAAATATAAGATTACCTTTTACTAATTTAGAAATCCAAAAACTCAAATATGTCTATGGTGATAAATTAAAAAAGTACGTTTTGGATAAACCTTCTAGAGTTAACGACATTAAACATATTTTTAGAAATAGAGTTGTAATTCAAAATGAAGATGTTAAGGACATTTCAAATTATCCGCTTTTATCATCAGTACCAGTTTTTGATGCCTTTAATAATTTAATACAATCTCCATTATTTGATAAAGTGACTTTTAATCCATTGATTTTTAATTTTAATTTTAATTCAAAAAGAAGATTAATTTATAGAGTTGATAATACTAATTACCTAATTATTATTAAATCAAAATTCAATTAAACCTTATATGAAAAAGTATCTAATTCTCTCTTTTATGCTTTTACCATTTATTGGTTTATCACAAGATATATTAATTAGTGAGGGAGGTACTGTTAATACTTGTTCTGGAACCTTATTTGATTCAGGTGGTGGAAGTGGAAATTATTCAAGTAATGAAAATTATTCCATAACTATTTGTCCAGATAATCCTGGTCAAAATATTGAACTTGATTTCACTTCCTTTAGTACTCAGCTTAATGCTGATATTTTAACGATTTATGATGGGCCTGATAATACTGGAACTGGAACAACTTACTCAGGAAATGCTACTCAAAGTCCTGGATTTATCACCGCTACAAATGCATCTGGATGTATAACAGTTGATTTTTTTAGTAATGCTGCAGCAAACACAACCGGATTTGCAGCAAACATTTCGTGTTATGAACCATGTCAAGAAATTGTAGGTTCCATTGATAGTGTTTTTCCAGAGCCAAATGCTGAAGGTCAGGTTACAGTTTGTCCTGGTGAAGAAGTTATATTTACTGCTTCTGGTGAGTTTTCTAATTCAAGTGATGGCGCAACTTTTGCATGGGAATTTGGTGATGGTACAACGGCAGAAGGTTTAACCGTAAGCAAGGTGTATGATCAATCCGGAATCTTTTCGGCTGGACTCGTTATTACAGATACCAATCCACTTGGTTGCTCTTCATTGCAAATCACTCAAATTGTAATTGTTGCCCCTTCAATTGATTTTACTGGTACAGAAGCTGGAAAGACTGAACTTTGTTTTGGAGATTCAACAACTTTATTTGGTGTTGCTGAAAGTACACAATTAGAAGATTGTGCCCCTGAAATATTTGAGGAGACTTGGCTTGAAGATACTCAGACTACAGGTCAGCAAGCTTCATATGAATCTACAATATCAGTTGAATGTTATGCTGACGGTTTAGAGTTTACAGATGTTTCTCAGCTTATTCAAATATGCGTGGTCATAGAGCATTCTTTTATTGGAGATTTAGATATGTTACTTACTGCTCCTAACGGTCAATCAGTGTACTTTGCTCAGTATGGTGATGGAAATGATCCTGGTACCTCATTAGGTATCCCTGATGAACTTGATAATGGAAACCCAGGAACAGGTTTTGAATATTGTTTTACACCAGAATCAACTGCGGACATCTCTTCAACAGGCGGAACAACTGTTCCAGCAGGAATTTATGGAGCTTCTAATGGTTCATCATTTACTGATCTCTTGGGAACATCTCTAAACGGTGACTGGACTTTTACTGTAATCGATAGCTGGGCTGCAGATGACGGAACAATCTTTTCTTGGAATCTTGATTTTGATCCTTCGTTGTCAGCGCCACCATCTGAAATAATTTCACAAGTTTGGTTGGATGACCCATCTATTGTTTCTGTTGAAGGAAATAATATCGTTGTTAGTCCAACAGAGTCTGGTGAAATATGTTATACTTATGTAGTTCAGGATGATTTTGGATGTGAATATTCAGAGACTATTTGTATTAATGTTGAAGAGGAGATTGTAACTGAACAGGCTATAAATTTATATATATGTGACCCTTTAA